>SDBU01000098.1_pt1 | contig 113332 bp, 101 predicted proteins | sample 2277071 | NCBI WGS metagenome assembly SDBU01 (sample SAMN10397929, study PRJNA504765) | marine sediment metagenome | isolation source: marine sediment core GS08_GC12, 126 cmbsf | place: Arctic Ocean: Gakkel Ridge, Loki's castle | collected 2008
AGCCCTCAGGTGTGCGTCCCCAGCTCATTCGTCAAATGAAGGGTATCACATGCCTGCCGCGCCCCATCGCAATCACATTCTAGTAACCCCCGCTCCACCTGACCGCCTATGGCGCGCGGAATTTGATCTCTTCTTTCATTTATTGGTTTCGGTTTTATAATCATTAATAGCCAACCCGGCGGCAGGTGAGCTCATCCGTTAGGCAGATTAATCAATAGTAATTGGAGATATCCAATGCAAATCTTGCGTACCCCAGAGGAGAGATTTCAAAATTTACCGGGCTATCCATTTACACCTAATTATTTAGAAATTGAGGGTGCCCGTGTACATTACATTGATGAAGGTGATGGAGAAATAATTCTTTGCTTACATGGGGAGCCTACCTGGTCTTATTTATATCGAAAAATGATACCAATTCTACGAAAAAACCACCGTGTACTTGCGATGGATTTCATTGGGTTTGGTCGTTCAGACAAGTACAGAGAAAAAGAAGCCTATACTTTCAAGATGCATAAGGATACATTATCGGCTTTTATTAAATTTCTAGATCTAGATGGGATTAACCTTGTGGTACAAGATTGGGGAGGGCTTATTGGGTTAACAGTAGCTGCTGAGATGCAGGACCGAATAGCAAGATTGATTATAATGAATACGTTCCTTCCAACAGGAGAAGAGCAATTGCCGGATTCTTTTCATCTGTGGCGCAAATTTGTAGAAAGGCTGCCCAATCTCCCTGTAGGTCGAGTCATCAAAATGGGTGTAGAAAACAAAGAAGTGCTAACTCCTGAGATTATCACAGCCTATGAGGCTCCATTTCCAGATAATTCATACAAATCAGGTGCGGCAATGTGGCCACTGTTGGTTCCAATTTCAACAGATGATCCCGGAGCAGTTGAAATGAAATCTGCCAGAGAGGCACTATCCAAGTGGAACAAACCAGCACTTGTCATGTTTTCAGATTCAGATCCAATAATGCGTGGTGGGGATGTGTTTTTCCGAAAACTAATACCAACAGCAAGAGACCAGCCACGGATAAAAATCCAGGGGGCAGGGCATTTTCTGCAGGAAGAGAAGGGGAGTGAGATAGCTTCCCACATTCTCGAGTTTATTGATAGGACACCAGAGGGCTAAGTTAATGTTTTAGCCTAGGTAGAAAATAATCTACCTAACAAATCGATGAAACTGACGGCGGTAAGGGCGGCGAATCTAAAGCCTGATCACATCTGCCGTAGCTTAGCTCAGGACCGTTAGGCACACAAATGGTGAGGTAAATTTATGAGCAAGTCACTTGAGGGAATGTCTGAGATCGACGCTGAAGTCCGGAGGCTCATCTACGACCGCTTCCTAACCCAGGGTGCTTCCATTTCCAAGGCTGAGGTCGCCGCCGAGCTCTCCCTGCCCGAAGTCCAGGTAACAATCTCCTTCAATCGACTAGCCGAAGCGCACATATTGGTACTTCAGCCGGCAAGCGGCCAGGTCCTTATGGCCAATCCTTTTTCCGCTGTACCTACCGCCTTCCGGGTTGCGTCTGGCGCTAAGGAGTGGTGGGGCAATTGCATCTGGGATGCCCTCGGCATTCTCGCTATGATCGCCCAGGACGGCACCGTCCAGACATCATGCCCCGATTGTGGAGAGGCTCTTTCTATCACCGTTGTCGCTGCCGATCTTGCCTTCGCCGAAGGCGTTATCCATTTCGCCGTCCCTGCGGTACATTGGTGGGATAACATCGTTTTCACTTGAAGAACAATGTTACTCTTCCGGTCGGAGGAGCACATCGGTCGGTGGTGCGAGACGTGGAGTCAACCTCTTGGTGGCTTACTTTCACCACAACAGACCTGGGGGCTAGCCAAAGCTTGGTATGGCGAGGACCGCCGGGAGACTACCTGGTGCCGTAAGACCAAGGAAGAAACGCAAGCCATCTTCAGGAACCTAGGACTCTCAGTTCCCTTCTGGGAGTTGTAGCCTGTGCGCCTAACCACTCGCTCCACCTGACAGCCGGTTAAGACGGACGACCGGAAAAGAATACTGAATACAAGATCACTGATTACTGGTAACTAGAACCCGCCCTGCCGGTAACGCAAACCGTTGTGTCCTGTTTCTAGGGTTCTATCCAAACTGAACTGGGGGTTTATTCATCGAAGTGTGGAAAACAGGGTTATTTCAGAAGTTTTTCTAATATCTCCCGCACCAACTGGGGATCGGCTTTCCCGCCCGATTTAGCCATCACCTGACCGATCAACCAGCCGATCACGCCGCCTTTTCCTGACTTATATTGCTCCACCTGGGAGGGGTTTTCCTGGATAACATCCAGACAGATGGATTCGATCGCGCCGCTGTCTGTCACCTGCGCCAATCCTTCTTCCTCCACGATTTTCCGGGGTTCTTTCTGAAGTTTTTGGGTTTTTCGGACCAGCTCTTTTCCGGTGCTGGTGTTAATCACTCCCTCATCAACCAGCTTTAAAATCTCAGCCAGACGTTCCGGGGTGAGGAACAACTCACCTGCGGATAAATGCAGCTCATTCATCAATCCCAGCACGTCGTTGATCAGCCAGTTGGCAGCATTTTTCGATTGACCGGGATATATTTCAAACACCTCTCCAGAATAATCAGAGAATTTCCGTTCACTGGTGAGCACTTTTGCTTCCCTGGCTGGAAGTTTGTAATCATCAATAAATCGGGACTCTCGCTCAAGCGGCAGTTCTGGAAGGCTTTCCCTCAATTCTTTAATCCGGTCTTTTGTGACTTCAACTGCAAGTAGATCCGGTTCCTTAAAGTAGCGGTAATCGGCTTCGGTTTCCTTGGAGCGCATTTTTGAAAGGGTCTTGGTATCTTCATTCCAGTCCAGGGTCCAGGATTCGATTTTATTTCCGGCTTCAACTTCCTTGATCTGGCGTTCGATTTCGGCATTAATGGCATCCCTGCCATGCTCAATGGAGTTGACATTTTTGATCTCGGTTTTGGGATTAAGAATTTCCGATCCTCTTTCCCGGATGGATACGTTGGCGTCAAAACGCATCTGCCCCTTTTCCATACTCGCTTCCGAAACCCCAATCCAGCGCAGCAGCTGCCGAAACTGCCGGATATAATCGGCTGCTTCATCCGCGGAACGTAGATCGGGTGCTGTGACCATTTCTACCAGGGGGACCCCGCAGCGGTTGAAATCAAGCAAACGCCGCCCGGGTTTATGGATGGTTTTTCCAGCATCCTCTTCGATATGCAGCTTCTCGATCCGAATCCGCCGGGTCGCGCCATCCTCCAGCGGTAGATCCGTGAAGCCGCCTTTGGCAATCGCCAGGTCGTACTGCGAAATCTGGTAGCCTTTGGGAAGATCGGGGTAAAAATAATTTTTTCGGTCAAAGTATGATACCGGTTGAATATCCGCATTTAGGGCCGCTGCCAGCAGAACGGCTTTTTCTATCACAGCCTGGTTTGGCACGGGTAAAACACCAGGCTGACCAGTACAGACCGGGCAGATATTGGTATTGGGTGGATCACCCCAGGAATCTGCCTTACAGGCACAGAATATTTTACTTTCAGTATTGAGCTGGACATGGATTTCCAATCCGATTACTGCTTCATAATCACTCATAATGACCGCACTTCCTGGTTTTATATTTTTTCACTAAACCCTATTTTTACCACAGTTTGGGCCGCCGTACAGGGGTTTTCGGCTTCTTATGCTGTACCTGATATTATACATGGAGTATAATCAAAGCCATGAAAAAATCCTCCTGGATCTTGATCCTGGTTGGCTTAACTCTGATTGGTTTGGTTATTATAGCCCTTCCGTTCCAGTCACCAGTTCTGGCAGCGCCCAATCCCCAACTGACCAATTTCCCGACGCCAACACCTGGATCGGACGGCAGGATCATCTATATCGTGCAGGCTGGAGATACCCTCTGGCGCATCGCGGCAGTCTCAGGTCTGGATCTTGCCGATTTACGTGACCTCAACCAACTGGGTGTGGAAGATATCGTATTTCCCGGGCAGCGGTTAATCTTAGGTTTGGGCGGTCCCGCTGGGGAGCAACCGACCCCGGCTCCTGTAATCACAGAAGGACCAGCTGAACCAATTAATACCCCGGTTCCAGGACTGGGTACTTTGTGCGTGCTCTTATTTGAGGATATCAATGGGGATTCCATGCGCCAGGAAGAGGAGATTAGTTTGCCGGGCGGCGCAATTAATATCAGCAACCGGGATGGATCGATTTCCATCACAGAAGATACCCTGGAACACAATCCCGACTCAGTGACTGATGATTATTTTTGTACAGAAGGGTTGGATGAGGGGGACTACAATGTCAGTGTCGCCATCCCGGAAGGCTACAATCCGACCACGTCATTAAATACCGGCATTCAATTATTGGCCGGGGATACCACCTTCATGACCTTTGGCGCCCAGGCAGGTTCGGTGGTGATTGAAGAAAACGCCTCGCTCCCGGAAACCACAGGTAGTACACCACTGCTGGGAGTGATTGGGGCTATTTTACTGCTGGGCGGAATTGGTTTGGGTGTGTATTCGATCTGGTTCAGACGATAAACATTTATGAATCGATAAAAACAGGCAGAGATTTCTTGCCCGTTTATTCATTTAAATACACGAATTTAGCTGGAGAATACCGAGGTAGGAAGGCAAAATAAAGCGGGTGGGGAATGTGATATCTCGGAGGTCAAGTCAACCTCGGAGGTCTCAGCGACCTCGGGATAATTTCACAACCATAAAAAACCGGCTTTGCAGCCGGTTCTTTTTTAGCTCTTTATTACATCATCCAAGGTATACTTTTTTTTCCGGTCAGGCGCGAAGCACCTACTTATACCCCTCAGGATGCGACTGATGCCAGGACCAGGCGCTCTGGATGATGTCTTTTAAATCGGGGATTTTTGGTTCCCAGCCCAACTCTTTCCTGATCTTTTCTGATGATGCCACCAACCGGGGGGAGTCGCCCGACCGGCGGTCGATTTCTTCAACCGGGATGGGAAGACCGGTGACTTCCCGGGCGGTTTCTATAACCTCTCTGACAGAATATCCTTTACCGTTGCCGAGGTTGTAAACCAGCTTTTTTTGGTCCTGCAAAGCATCCAGCGCCAGGGTGTGAGCGGAGACCAGGTCGATGATGTGAATGTAATCCCGGATGCAGGTACCGTCTGGGGTGGGATAATCCGTGCCGAAGATCTTGATATCTTCCCGTTTTCCAAGTGGGACCTGCAAGACAAGCGGGATCAGATGCGATTCCGGCTGATGGGCTTCACCTTGATCGGGCAGGGCGCCGGCGGCATTAAAATAGCGAAGCGCAGCGTAGCGAAGTCCGTGTATTTCCCGGTAAAAATCCAGCACCTCTTCGATCATTAGTTTTGTATGGCCATAAATGTTTACGGGTCCCAGCGGTGAGTTTTCCCCTAAAGGTTGATCGCTGGATTGGTAGACAGCGGCTGTAGAAGATAAAACAAAACGACCAATGCCGGCTTTGACTGCCGAATCGATCAAAGTTACAGAATTAATGAGATTATTTTGATAATACTTGGGGGGATTAACCATACTTTCCCCGGCTTCAATAAACGCCGCAAAATGCATCACAGCATCAAATTTATTTACCTCCAGGGCGGATAACAAAGTTTTATTGTCACCGAGATCACCCAGGATGAACTCTACTCCTCCCGGTACCGCTTCCCTGTGGCCGGTGACCAGGGAATCATATACCGTTACCTGGTGCCCGGACTCGAGCAGTTGTCTGGCAGCAATCGATCCAATGTATCCGGCTCCGCCGGTTAGAAAAATATTCATAGATTTTTTCCTTTATCCAGAAAGTTGCCTCAGATAGTATACTCCATGCTCTTCTGATGGGGTTATAAATTTCTACTGCACCTCAAAGGTTTCTATATCTACCGGGAGCTTCAGGCAGCTGCCCACCAATCCTGCCCCTCAATGAGATCCAGTTTTTTTAGACTCTCCCGGATCAGGGGAAGGGCTTTGCGAGCTCTGACCGCAGCCAGCAGGATTGGATTTTGATATTGTTTCCAAAGAGAAAGCAGGTCATCCTGGGAGATGATCGGTTTTCCCCGGCGGGTGCTCCCGATCTTCTTGGGATCGACATCGATGAAAGCAGTCAGAGAAAGACCTTCCCGTACCAGATGTTTGCTCAACCGTCGGCCGGTCATTCCAGCACCCCAGATGAATACCGCATCCCGGTCTCTGGCGGGGCCCTTTGCCAGATAATGGGCTTTTGCCCGTAAAAAATTCTCCACAGAGTATCTTGAATCCTGGTGGGTCAGCCTTTCAGGATGCTCCCGCCATTCCAACAGCACCCGTGGGATTTTGGCAAATTGGGCGCCGGCCAGGTAAAGACGAAGCCAGAGATCATAATCCTCAGGCCAGCCGTGATCTTGATACCCTCCTACCTGGTCGATCCAGGATTTACGAAAGGCAGTGCTGGGATTGGCAAGGGGGCTCTCTATAAAAATTTCCCGGGAGATATCTTCATGGGTTACCAGGGAGTTCAGCCAATCATAATAAAGTTTAAATCCCTCGCCGACAGTCTCTGCAGGGAACCCATTTACCAGCGAACCAACGACTGCAACAGCCGGGTTATTAAGCAAATATTCTCTTTGTAACTTGATCCGGTCAGGATGGCAGCGATCGTCCGCATCCATGCGGACGATTAACGACGCCCGGCAGAGGGCAAGCCCGGTATTAGCTGCCTGGATGACACCCCGGTGATTTTTTTTCACCAATACAAAACGTGAATCCCGCTGGCTCCAATCTTCCAGAATAGAGACTGTGTTGTCTGTTGAACCGTCATCCACGCACAGCACTTCAAAATCCCGGTAGCTTTGGGTTGCCAGCGAGGATAAAGCTTCTTCGATCGTAGATTCGGCGTTAAAACAGGGCAGGAGAACAGATACCTGGGGCATTCTTCACTCAAGGTCCTGATCGGGATGGATGATTTCCCGGGCTAATTTTTTGAGCTCTTTGATTTCATCTGCTGGGGTCTTGCTGATCTCCCAGTACTTGTCCAGTAGCTCCTCAGCGCTCAGGGAGCCGATCACCTGACCCTCTTCAAGGCGCACCCGCAGTTCAGTCTGGGGCTGTTTGATGAAATGGAATTCAAAGGCTTCTTTTACCAGCTTCCGGATCGCGGGTTCGTCAATCAGCGGATCCCAGGCCCGTGGGTATTCGAGGACTAATCGAATAATTGCATCCTTTAATAGAGCTGATGGTGGCAGGGCTTTTTTGATCTGATCAGTGATTTTATCCTTGGAGGTCAGTTTCAAGTATTGATCCACAAATGGTCGGATATTTTCCAGCTTGTGCCAATCCAGCTTTGTTTTTCCCTGCTTAACCTCCGCGATGACAAAATACTTCTCATCCCTGGCTTCTCCAAAGTCTACCCGCTCAATTGATCCTGGATACACTACCGGCGGATGTTTGCCTTTGTTCAGGTCTTGTTTTTTATGGAGATGTCCCAGGGCAGTGTAATCCAACCGCGGATCCCGAACCAGCGAGATCGGCAGCACCAGGTCATTCCCCAGGCTGACAGACCGTTCACCGCCGAAGACCGCTCCCTCTACGGATGCATGAGCAGCCAGCACAATGGGAAGCTCCGGATCAGCCTGCTTTAACCAGTTGTCCATATCATGATTTAGCTTTTTGATCATTTCCTGGTAGATCCGATCCAGATCGCGGGTTTGCAGATCCAGGGCGGTCATCATCCCGGTCCGGGAGATCCAGGGCAGCGCAATTAACTGCAAGTCAAGAGATTTCCCCTCCGGGCACAACCGAGAGAGTTCTTCACCGGAGAGGAAACAGGGTTGGTCAACAATCAGCACATGGGGAACTTGCAGGGTGTCGAACTCGGTCAGCGCATGCGCCCTGCCTATTGATGGGGAGATATCATGATTGCCTACCAGCAGGATGGTTGGGATCCCTGCCTGCGAAAGGCGCATAATCCTCTTGCCCCATTCCCGCTGAAAAGTTGGAGCTGGGTTTCGATCTTTGTAGGCGTCACCGGCAAAAAGAACACAATCCACTTCTTCCTTGATGGCGCAGTTTATGATCTCATCCAGGGAAGCCAGGAAATCAAGGATCCGCAGCGGCAGCCCGGTTTCGGGATCCCTGCGTCCGTAATTGGCCATATCAATATGCGCATCAGCGAAGTGAAGTATTTTAGGCATAGGTTCAATAGAGGCTCCCGGAGCTTCATATGCTCCGGGAGCCTGATATCATCAATCAAAATTCAGCTGGCTGATCTGGATTAATCCTGCTTCAAAATTGGGATTCAGCCAGACCGATTGGTACAGGTCGGATTTTGCCTGGGCTTTGTTGCCCAGGGCAAAATGAGCCAAACCGCGCCAATATAAGGTTTCTTCCAGAGTGTCTTCATCTATGGTATCCAGTGTAAAGTTTGCCAGGATGATCACATCCTGGTAGCGCCCGCTGAAATAGTAAGCCATATAAGGCCAGGTCTGGTACCAGGTGATTCTATAGGGACGGGTGGCATCGTCATTGACCAACCCTTCATAGATTTGGTAGGCCTGGTCATAGGCTTCGGCTGCTTCCAGGTATGACTCCATTTTTACCAGGCTGGTGCCTTTGTTAAACCAGGCAAAAAAGGCATTCACCCCCGTAAGGGTTTGAATTTCCTGCTCCGCTATCTCAAGCGCATGGGCGTAAGACCACGCCGGGTCTGCCCAGTCTCCCAACAGAGAAAAAACCTGATCCTGCTGGTCGGGGGGATAAATCACCATAAAGAGATAATCAAAGGAACGCCAGCCTTCCAGGTAGGTTTGATAATCCACCCGCATATCCTTGCCAGGCAGGAGATATGCGTCCTGGACAACAAACTCACCAGCGGCTTCGTCATACCCGGTAGTGAACAAATAGTGTCCCATCCAGGCTACCTTCCCGGTGTAATCTTCCTCGTAATAACCCTTTTCAACCAGGACAGGGAACCCGTTGGCGATTATATGTTTAAGCAGATCCAGATCCCCGCCAAATCGGGCGACAATGTTATAGTCGGTGTGTTCTGCCACAAAACTAATCATCTCGGAGGGCATGACATTTTTATCGAGCCGGCCCTGCTGAATGAAATTTAAATCAGGGTCATTTATTCCCGGTTTAACCACCCGGGCAATGTCATCCCGGTCTCCGGACCAGCCCCAAAAGTTGAGCGCCATGGCCAGGTTTGCCGGGCCGCAATAGTTCCAGCGTTCATGCTGGTCCACGTAAATCACCCCGTCCAGGATTACCCGGTCGGGTAGGGGGGTAGGCGTAAATACCGGATCGGTATCGGTTGGTGTAGGGCTTGGTCCTTCCGGTGTATCTGGAAGAGTTGTGATAATTGGCGTGGCCGCAGGTGTGCCTGGTGTTCCACCAACAGGTATAAAAATAGCTTCATCCGGCGGATTGATAATATATTTGATCCGCGTTTTGAGATCTTCCACCCGCCAGGATAAACGGTTATACACAAAAGGCAGCTGATATATGAGGACTGCCAGCAGGATCAGAAAGGGAATCGGGAGCAAAAACCAGTCCCTGGAAGGTTTTTTCATAATGGGGGTATTATAACATTTTTAGGGAAAACCCATTAAATTGGGTTAGAAGTGGAGTTTTTGATCGGTGGGAGTTGAAAAGGGGGGAAATTCGGTTTTATTCCTTGCTGGTTGGATCATCCGGGTTGTGATCCAGCACTTGCCTGGCTTGCGGACCCTCTTTGGCGGGTCCGATAATTCCTTCTGCGGCCATCTGTTCAATTAACCGGGCAGACCGGGTGTAGCCTATCCGTAGCCTGCGCTGCAGCATGGAAATCGATGCCCGGTCTGCATCCCTGACCAGGCGCACCGCTTCCTCCCAGATTGGATCCCGCTCTTGCTCTTCCGCCATGTCATCCCACATTTCCTTTTGTTTGAGAGGGATGCTGGGCATTCTGGTATCCGGTTCGCCGGAGGTACTCGAGGACGCCATCGGGGCTTTAATTTGCGCTGCCAGGAAACGCCAGTAGCGGACTAACTTATCGATTTCTGTGTCGGAGACAAATACACCTTGCAGACGGACCGGCGCAGCAGCATCTGGGGCCTGGAATAGCATATCACCCCGTCCTAGAAGGGTTTCTGCGCCGGATTGATCCAGGATAACTCTGCTGTCCACCCCGGAAGCGGTTGCAAAAGCAATTCGGGCCGGGAAATTAGCTTTAATTAAACCGGTAACCACGTTGGTTGAGGGCCGCTGGGTGGAAATGATCAAGTGAATGCCGGTAGCCCGGGCTAGCTGGGCCAGGCGGGTGATGGCTCTTTCGGTTTCGGTGGGCGCCAGCATCATCAGGTCAGCCAGCTCGTCAATGATCACCACCAGGTAGGGCAGTTTCTTGCCCCCTTCTTTTACTAAATTCTTGTTATAGTCGATGATGTGGCGGGCGCCGGCCTGGGAAAATTTGTGATAGCGCTGATCCATTTCCCGGGAAACCCACTGTAAAACACCGACCACGCGCTCCAGGTCTACTACTACCGGAGCCAGCAGGTGGGGGATGCCGTCATATCCGGACAGTTCTACCCGTTTGGGATCAACCATGATCATACGTAGATCATCCGGTGTGTTGTGAAGCAAAAAGCACGAGATCAAAGCGTTGACACAAACCGATTTACCAGAACCGGTGGTACCAGCTATTAACAGGTGCGGCATGTCAGCCAGATCTGCGGCAAGCGCCTCGCCGGATACATCTCGTCCGAGGGCAAACTTCAGCGGTGTTTTTAGCTTTTTGAAACTGGGACTTTGGATGGCATCACGCAGCGCCACCAGAGAAATCTCTTCATTGGGCACTTCTATGCCGATATAACCTTTGCCGGGGACCGGCGCTTCCATGCGGATACGTCTGGCAGCCAGGGCCAGTGCCAGGTCATCAGCCAGCCTGGTAATTTTACTCACTCTCACGCGGCGTTTTTGATTTCTTACCTCGATAAAATCCGGTTCCACACCAAATTGGGTGATGGTGGGACCGCGATTGATCTCCACCACGTGCCCCGGGGCGCCAAAGGAATCCAGGGTTTCTTCGATGATGGCTGCCCGATGCTGGTCAAATTCTTCATTGGGTTCACTATATTGACCGATATTAAGGATGTCAGGGATCTGGGGAAGTACCCAGTTTAGCTCCGGCGCATCCTCAGGAAACATGGAGAGTTCCGTAGACGGGCTGGGTTGGGCTTCGGGCACCCGCTTGAGGATGGGAGTGGGAATTTTCGCCGCAGGTAGTGATGTGTGAGAAGGTTTTTCCCGTTTGGGGAAAAGTTTCTGGAATAACATCTTGAGGGATCTTGCAAATCTGGGAACCCACTTGAACAGATCTAGAACCGGGATATCCATGGTGAGTGACAGGCTGAGCAGGATCACCCCAAAAACGGCTATGGCAGTTCCGGCTGATCCAAAAGTGGATTGAAGCGGCGCCAGCAGATAAGCGCCCGCATATCCACCTCCCAACCCTCTGGCAGCAATCGTCCGGGAGGCATTGAAATCCACCGGGAAGGTGAAATACTGCAGGGAGGTTAATCCAGCCAGGTAAAGGAGGGCGATGCCGGCTATTTGTTCCGGGGAGAATTTAGGAGCCCCTTCCATTTTCCGCAGCAGGATTAATAAACCTGCGCCTAAGAGCAGCAGCGGCAGGGGGTAACTTCCCCAACCAAATCCTTTTAAAAGCAGGGATTGGATTGTCGACAAGATGGTACTGCTCCGGCTGGAGAACAAACCCAGCGCTGCCACGATACCTAAAGCGGACAACAATAACCCGGTCAGTACCAGATTTTGTCCTGATGAGGGGGATTTTGCTTTGTTTTTGGATTTTGGGGATGATTTTGCCATGTTGGATTTTCCTGCAAACCTGTTCGAATTATAGCATGATTGGTCGACTGACAGACCTCGGAGGTTTCCTTCGGAGACAAATCTCCAAGGTCCGAGTAAGTGGTAAGTAGTGGGTAGTAATTTGTAATCAGTATTCAATGTGCCCATAGATTTATCTAAGAGCTAAGAACTGCGCCCTTAAAAAAGGGCTTTATAATCAAAGTAATTTCAAATTATCAAGCCAGACATTTAAACTTGTTAACCTTCAACCTTCAAACGTATATCACCAAGTCTCCCTTTCCCCCGTCTTTCAGGTTCCCTCTCACTAAGTCTCCCAGTCTCCTCTTCTCCAAGTCTCCCTCTCATGCGGTAAAATAAGAGTGATAGTTATTATCATATTGAAGGAATTTATTTTGTTCGAAATTGTCTTCTTAGGAACAAGCGCCTCCGCGCCCTCCGTGCAGAGGGGATTAACCTCCCAGGTGGTTTTACGGGGGGAACACCGCTTTCTGATCGACGCCGGGGAAGGTACTCAGCGCCAGATTCTAAAGTCTGGGTTGGGTTTTAAACGCCTGGACCGCATCCTGGTCACCCACGGTCACCTGGATCATATCCTGGGTCTGGGCGGCCTAATTTCCACCTTTGTTCGCTGGGAAACGATGGACAAAATACTCATCGCAGGGGGGAAATCGGCCCTGGACCGCATCCGGGACTTGCTGTTTGGCGTGGTGCTGAAGGGCAAGTATCCCCCGGTGGAGATAACTTTCCAGGACCTGGAGTCGGGAGTGATATTTGAAGAAGATGATTTTACCGTGACCGCTTTCCCAGTTTATCACCGGACTCCGGACTGTTTTGGATTTATCTTTGAAGAGTTTTCCCGCCGTCCATTTCTTCCTGAAAAAGCCAAGGCGTTAAAGATTCCTCCTGGTGCCTGGCGTGGTGAGTTGGTGAATGGAAACCCAGTCACCCTTCCGGATGGCCGTAGGATTGATCCGGAAATGGTGTTGGGGGAAGTGCAAGCTGGTACAAAATTGGTCCATGTTGGCGACGCCGGGCGGACGGATAACCTGGTGGAATTTGCCCGGGGAGCGGATGCCCTGGTGATTGAAGCCACTTATCTGGAAACGGAAAAGGATTTGGCGGAACAGTTTGGTCACCTGACAGCCAACCAGGCTGGGGAGCTGGCGAAGGAGGCTGGGGTGGGAACTCTGCTGCTGACCCATATCTCCCGCCGCTACCGGGAGGACCAGGTGCTGGAGGAAGCTCGTGCGGTATTTCCGGAGGTGTATGTTGCCCGGGATTTTGACCGTTTCCAGGTCAAACGTGGGGAATGTGTGAAAGTCTGACAATGAGACTTGGTGACCTTGAGACTGGGGGATGGTTACAATTTACTCATCCTCATCCCGGCGGATCCAGCGGTAAAATGCGCTTCGCATGCCCGATTCAAGCAGCCAGATTTCATCTTCCTTTTGCACTACACGAATTAATGCTTCCGCAAAGAAATTTAAAAATAGCCAACTCAATAACTCTGCCCGCTTCTGGGTGCCGCTTACCGCTGATGCAGGTTCTAATATCTTGCCGTGCTCAAATTTTCCTGCATCTGTTTCTACCGGCAGGATAAACCGGACAATAGCAGTTGTCTCTTCAACGATATAGGGACCAGAGGCGAATGGCCTGGAAACCGCTTCTTCGCGAGAAGCAAGGACATCTGCTCGATAGCGGCCATTCACCAGGTATATCGAGTAACCGCTGATCGTACTTTCAATAAAGTCAAATACCATACCCCGGATTTTGTCTTCAGAATAATCAGGGGAAAGCTTTAGACCTGCTCGAATTCTAGAAATGCCAATTTCTTGAATTCTCTGTTCGATTGTATCTCGATAAAATAAATTATCGAGTGCTTCACGCAATCGGTCTTCCCGGGTAAGCGGCATAAAGAATTCATAGATAAGAATACTCGATGATATCTCTAAGACGTAATCTGAAAACAGGCGTTTTTTCTGATCTAAGAGTTCTTTAAAATCATCTAACCGTACACGGAGAATTTCAGGTTTAGCAAAAAACCGTTCTCCTTCTTGATAAATAAGGTCACTCAGGCGATTGGAAATTCTTTCCCGGGTCTCAGGAATCGACCACCCCGTTTCAGTAGAGAATTGCTCGACTGAAAAAGATTTTCTTTCTTGAGCGCGTTCAATTAGAAAATCAAACGCTATTTTGATATTGTTTGTTCCAAGTATCATATGAAATAATTCCTTTCAGACTATTACCAGACAAGCCCTCGCTCATTGATCCCGCGAATTCACCTCGGTATCGATGGTAGTTCCCGGCGGCGGAAACGCAGGTAGTGGGTAATCATGATCACAAAATACAGCACATAGGCGGTTACTTCAGTCAGTGATGGATTGCCATTGTATCCAAACAATGCTTTTAGGGTCAATCCCAACTGGGATTTTTCGTTTATGAGATGATTGATATCCCAGATATGCTCAACGATTGAGGGAATCCACCCTGCTTCATTGAGTTCATGCACTCCGTAAGCGACCAGACCAGCAGCAAACAGGATCAATAAAAGATTTGTCACTTGGAAAAATCCTCGAACGCTCAGCCGACTCGAAGATGAGAAGATAATCCAACCGAGTATCACTGCTGCAGTCAGGCCTATGAGAGCGCCTGCAAATGTGAGCGTGCCACTTGATACAAAAGAGGTTGCTAACAGGAATATGGCTAATTCTAAACCTTCCCGGAAAACGGAAATAAATGCCAGTGAAAACAGGGCTTTTTTTCCTGTATTTAGTGCTTGACTTGTTTCAGACTCGATATTTTTCTTTAAGTTTTTGCCCTGTTTTTGCATCCAGACAATCATCCAGGTCAAGACGCTAGCCGCGAACAGTGTCGCGAGTCCTTCGAAAATCTCCTCAGCTCTCCCCGTAAATTCAAGTCCCAATAAGTTCAAGCCTATCCCGACTGCCAGGCTGGCAGCGACAGCCGCTGCAGCGCCCTGCCAAACAATGATTTTGAGATGTGGATTGTTAAGTCTGTTCAGTACACTGAGAACAATACCGATAATAAGTGCAGCTTCCAGACCTTCCCGTAAAGCCAATAATATACTGGGTAACATAAAAACTCCAAAAAGACGTTGACCAGTAGTTATGAATTAGGTCAACATTAAGATGATTAAATGAAAAAACCATCATACCACGATTGAAGAATTTAATAAGTCTCACCATTTGCGGATGCCCCTTAATTTGCAGCTTGGTAAAAAAAACTGCTCGATATCCTCAAATTCCGGTTCTGGATGGATCCAATTTTGTGGACGGTATTGGACTCGTACCGTTTCTTCTCTTCAACAGGTGCACGAGATCACAGAAGAGTGGATTGAGGAATACGATGCCACCTGACCTCTTTATGCTCTGAATGGCCTACCTCTATATCAATTTACTGGGGCAAAGGTTTAACCCGTCTAATTTCAAGTGGTGTTATAAATTAGATTTTACAGGCTGAGTTGAAATTCTGTAAGGTGAAATATAACTGGATACTGCAAAAAGGCAGGGAACCAGGTGAGGTTTCACTATTCCTGCCGGCTGAGAAACTGGAGATCTTTGCATATTTGTAGGGAAAACCGTATTGCATTTCGATTTATTGTTCTTTATAATGACTGCTAACCTGAAGGGTTTGCATACACCTCGATGGAAATTCAAAAAACAGGAGGTAAAAACCATGTTATTCGCACCGAAAGAAAAAGGCCAAGGTCTCGTAGAGTATGCTTTAATTCTTGTTTTAGTTGCAGTTGTTGTGATTGTTATTCTCTCTCTGCTTGGCCCCGCCATTGGTAACATTTTCCAGAATATCGTTGACAACATCTAAACGAACCGTATAGGTTCTAGGCGAGTGACCGTCTACTTAGTCACATATGCTAAGCCCTACCATCCGGTAGGGTTTTGCTTATTTGAGAAAAAATTAATAAATACATCTCATAGGATTAAAAATACTCTGGCAAAAAATACATGGATTTTCTGTTAAACTGGGATATTGTGGATTTAACCCAGAATGGCATCAGTGATTCTTCTGTAATCCTCGTTGATTGGTCCTTTCTGTTCACCAGCCTGGATGCAAGCGCCTGCCTTGTTGAGGGGAAACTTGCTCCCGAAATGGCTGGTTTTACGATAACAGCAAGCATATCTGCTTGCACCTGATTTTCCAGCCAGCCAAAGGCATAATAAAGCGAATCGAGATTTTCTAGATCGATTATGTGTCCTTTTCGAATTAGCTCCCTTTGTTCAAAACATAGAGAAGCAAAAAATCGCTCGACGGATTCGTCAAGCGATTCTTGTGGACGTTGGTGGACAGATCTCGAACCGCTTTATTTATACATTTTTCTTAATTATCCCCCTGATAGTATCTTTTCTTGAGCATTTAAGGATACGCATCCAATGCCAGGTATAACGGCTCACCGATGGTATCGTCCACGATGACATGGGGATAGTCCGGATCATCCTCAGGAGAAACACCGATGGAGTGAAACGCCTCTACCCACTCAGGTACAGCCAGGACAACGTCATGCATATAAGTGCGCTGCTGTTCCTCGGCCATCAGAGCTGCCTCTTGAATTGAGATCAAACCATCGTTGTTGGCGTCGGCATCTGGATTTCCCAAGGCGTCGGCAAAGTAATGTGTGAAAACCCCGCCAATGATGGGAAGACCCTCCTCCTCCACGCCTTTCCAGCCAAATTCATTTTCGCCCGCAGAGGCGATCGAAAGGTGCGGCAATGGGTCACCGGCTACGGTATTGGTGAATTCGCCGGCCTTGCAGACTTCAATGACCAACAGCCGCCGCTGGCTGGGAATTTGTAACCATTCGTCGGCAAAGAAATCATGCCACAATATCACGTTTCTCAGGTAGCCGCCATGAGCAGCGACGTACAGGATAACGATATCGTTCTCATCGGCGCTCTCTTCCAGCCAGTCCAGTTCGGCCTGAAGAGTCTCTCGGTCAAACTCACGCAGATCGTGGATGTGATCGGGGTTCCAGCCCGATTTCTCGAGCACCTGGCGTATCAGGATGATGTCGATGTAATCCACCAACATATCGGCCATGCCCACGTCGGAATAATCATCTTTCTCAGCCAGGACTGCCCAGCCATCTACAGGGTTGGGCGGATGGATCTCAAAATCTTTTTCTAATTCTTCGTTTACTGCAATCTCAAATTTAAACCTTTCATTCACACTGCATCCGCCTGAGCAGTCTTCCTCATTCCAATAAGTTGCTTCCCCTTCATATTCCCTTGGAGATAAACTAAAAACAGCGCATCCATCAACAACCTGTGTTGTTATGTTATCGACAATTCCTTTTTCATCCCAAAACGTAATCTCGCCATCCACCAACTCTCCCGCATAATAGATACAGCCTTTGAAGGTTCCAAGTGGTTTAACCGTCCAGGTTGGTTTCGGAATAGAGGTAGGGGGTGGTTTAGGGGTAGCGGTTGCTTCCGGTGTCGCTGTGGCGCAGCTACTGAGCAAAAGAGAAAGTAAAATGATGGCGACAAAACGATTCCTCATGGCCAATCCTCCTTATGGATATATTGATTTGTTATTGAAGAACACCCGCTTCCCTATAACTTGCGGGCATGTACTTTTTAATGTGGAGGAGGAAATTGCTAAAAATAATTGAAGAAATGATAAACGGAAAGGTGAATTCCACTTATAAAACGGAATAAGTTATGAAAAACCTTTTTTCTATTAATGGTTATAAAAAAAGATGAACAATACTCAGGTACCAATGGTATTGTTCATCATTTGTCGGCTTTGTTAGTGGTATCGATTATTAGTTCTTTCTTTAGATGATTATTTATAATCATAGCATGTTTAATTTACTATTTCAATAATGTGGATTAAGTAAATATCCTAGTAATTTGGATTAGGGGAGTGTTAAGGACTGGTACTTCTTTTTCTTTATTGTTCCCAATTAACCTATCATTATTATGGAGAATTGAAATATCCACATCAGGAAAAATGTATTGGTTCAAAAAATCGCTCGACGGATTCGTCAAGCGATTCTTGTGGGCGCGAATGGACTCGAACCATCGACCTCACGGATGTGAACCGTGCGCTCTAACCAACTGAGCTACGCGCCCGTTTTGTAGGCAAAATTATAGCATCCCGCCAAGGCTTTGACAAGAAATTATTCCCCAAACAGCAATCTCAACTGCCGGAAATCCTGTTCCACTGGACTATTAAGACTTACCGGAACTATTTATTGCTCCAGCAGATATTGGTCAAAGAAGCGCAACAGCACCCCTTGATATTCCTCCGGCTGGAAGTCCTCAAAATTGACATGACCTGCCTCAGGGATCCACAGCAGTTCCTTGGGTTCGGCAGCTGCCTCAAAAAGCTGCAGTCCGCTCTGGGGACCAATCTTATCATCCTCACCGCCATGGATGATCAAGATCGGTACAGGACTGATTTTAGCAATGACAGCTTCTGTATCTAAGTCTTCTGTTCTGAAATCCGCTTCGCGCTGTGCCCAGAATTTGATAAAACTGGCCAATATTGGAGTGATCCATTCCGGTGGATCAAGCTCAAACCGAATAAATTTTTCAATAACCTCCTGGGTGAGGGCAAAACCACTTCCTGTTGCCAGGGCGGCGATGCCTGGGTCTCCCGCAGCATAAAGAATGCCCGTCCCTCCCCCCATGGATTCCCCAAAGATGCCAATTCGTTTCGGGTCAATGTCATCTCGCTTAAGAAGATACTGGTGCCAGGCAGCAATGTCCTTCTGTTCATGATAACCGAAGCTGATCAGTTCGCCTTCGCATTCATCATGAGCCCTGAAACTCCCCAGCAGGACCCCATAACCACCCTCATTCAAAAAGGCGGCTTCATAGAGTCCGTCTTGCCTTCCTCCGGGAGAGCCATGCTCGATCATGATCGTAGCTCCGTTTTCTCCCGGGATATACCAGCCGTAGAGCTTCAAGCCGTCCTCGGTAATCACGCTGACCTTCTCATAGACCATTCTATAGTCTTCCGGCGTTTCTTTTATCTCCGGGCGTTCTTCCGGAGGGTGGTTGACAATATCCTGTGCCTGTGAGCGGGTCACCAGGGCCAAGGCGAAAAATACGACGAGGCCTAATATCACAATACCAATCAAGGTAAACTTCAGCCAATTACTCATGATTTTCCTCCTTGGGTTAACATTCGAATTCAGCCTGACTAAAACCACAGGATTCTGTGAGATCCCAGATCAACTGTGAAACCATGGTAAACAGCACCACAACCCGCAGTGGATAATGAGGAGCAATGGACTATATCATTGTAAAACAATCGAATATACGGGATGGCTGTCCTGGTAAAATGGCTCAGTCAAAAACAACTTTCCAATAATTTACCGATCCAGACCAAATAGGATGGGTGAGTTTGATTATATACGAAAAAATTCCTGATTTTTTCGCGAGATTTTGTAATCCTACCCCACCTGCTGACCAGTTTCTTAACCAGGCACCATCATCACCCGGCGTCCGGTATGCCGCCGGGTTCAATATGGCAGGGATCACATCAGCGTCCCCAGTTACTGCAAAGACGATCCAACGCTGGGAAATCTAATCCCTCAGCGCGTAAATGTGCCCATCAGCTCTGCCTGATCCAGGATATGTCCTTCCATGACGCTTTCCAGGGATTGCACCGTGGCGCCAACTTCCAGATCCAGGCTGATATCCAGAGCATAGAGCTTAAAGAAGTAGCGGTGGGTCCCTCCCGGAGGACAGGGACCGCCGTAGCCAGTTTGGTTCCAGCTGTTTTGTCCGTCTTCCCCCAGGCCTGTAACTCCCTCCGACAGCCCAGTGCTGTCCGCTGGGAGGTTGAACAGCACCCAGTGCACCCAGGTGCCGACTGGCGCGTCCGGGTCGTCCATGATCAAGGCCAGGCTGGCTGTCCCTTCCGGGATCCCGGACCAGACCAGCTCGGGTGAGAAATCGTCACCATCACAGCTGAATTGGATCGGAATGGGTTCCCCTTCATTGAAGGCCGGGCTGGTTATAATCATCTCCATAGTGGGGTCTCCTTCATCCTCAGAGTTGGTTTCTTCTGCGTCAGTTTCCTCTGTGTCGCTGGCCTCGGTAGAGGGGAGGACAGTATCTGTCGGGAGAGGTTCCTCTTCGACTGCTTCTTCCACAGCAGGAGCGGAAACCTCAGCCGGCTCCGGGGGTGTTGCGCACCCCGTCAGGGCTACCAGCAAACAGCAGACCAAGATTAAGTAGGTGATCTGTTTTGGCATCATAACCTCCTTTTCTCTATATTGGCATTATAGTTGAAAAATAACCCAAGCAGGAGAAGTTTTCAGCCCGGTAGGAAGGATTTCACTTCAACGCTTCAGCAGCACCCGGGCTGGCGCGCCGTCCGAACCGCCAATCTTTAGCGGAAGACAGTACAAGATATACTCCCCGGGTTCTATCCCGGAAAGATCCAAGCCTTCTATGATTAACACTCCCGCTTCCAGCAAGGTTTTATGAGTGGGTTCCGGATCCGTAAATGGCGCTACCGAGAGATAATCCACCCCGATAACTTTCACCCCCAACTCTACCAGGTACTCCGCTGCTTCTTCATCAAGAGAAATAAAATCTTCCTGGAACGCCATGTTCCCGGCTGCCCAGTACTCCGAATTTGCGGTCTTGAGAAGGACCCTTTTTACTCCGGCGGGGATCCGAGCCGTTATTAAATCCGCGGGGGTGATGGTCTCCTCGGCGTGGGTCTCAACTACCGCTGCCGGACCAATCATCAACTCCAAAGGGATAGTCTCTACCGTTTTTCCATTCCCTAAAAAATGATCCGGGGCATCCACGTGAGTTCCACTGTGGGCGCACATCGACAGCTGGGTCACGTTGGCCAAATCTCCATCTTTTATGCTGCTGATTCGTTTAATCTGGATGGTCGGATCACCCGGCCAGGTGGGTAGGTTTTCAGTGTATGTGAGGGATATATCATAAAGAGTCATGGGTTTTACCTTGGGATTATAGGAAATGTTAAAGGTCTTAACCGTTAAGATTTAGATATTCAAGCCGTTTGGAAAAATGACTGGGAAGCAGGTTAAAAACATGGGGCACTGTATTCAGAGAGCAGGTACGGTTGGTTGCCAGGTAGTCCAGCCAGAAGATATTGGTGGGGATATTCAGCGAAAGGTAGTCCGCAAACACGGTCCCACCGCGAATCAGGGGAATGCTGACCGGGAGCAGATAACGATTTAAGCCCATAATATCCAGCATACTCAAGATAATATCCCGGAAGCTGAGCTGTTCCGGTCCGCCAATTTCATAGGTTTCCCGGCGGGTATTATCATTATCCAGGGACCAGAGCAAGATGTTGGCCAGATCTTCGATCCACAATGGCTGCAGAAGGGTGTCTCCCTGGCCAGGTAAGGGGAATACCAGGGGAATAGAGCGGATCATCCGAGCCAGGTTGGTGGTGAAACGGTCATTGTGTCCATATACGATTCCCGAGCGCAAGATAGTGTAATCCAGGCTGCTTTTCTGGATGTGATCCTCGGCGATAGCTTTGGCGGTCATGATCGGGTAAGCCGAAGCCCGATCCGCGCCGAGATGACTGATGAAAAAGAAACGGTCTACATCTGCATCCTGGGCAGCCTCCACTAAATTTTTTGTGCCCTGGATATCTGTTTCCAGCAGATTACCTCTTGCCCCGAGAGCTTCCTGGCTGGCCAGGTGGTAGATAATATCCACGTCAACCAGGGCGGCTCGTAAGCCCCGGGTATCGTTTAACCCCGCTACTGCCGCTTCGACCGGGATACCTTTCGGTAAATCCGGGGATTTCCTGGAAGGGTGAATCAGCACCCGGACCTGAAACTCCGTTTCCGAAAGGTATCGGATAAGGGCTTTTCCGATAAATCCCGTCGCCCCGGTAATGAGGATTTTCTTCATGTTCCGCATTATAGCACCAGAACCTTTTTTCCAGAGCAGTAGGTCGGACTGTCCTTCTGAACCAGTTCTTTGTTGGCATAAACCTTGCACTTTTAGGGAGTGTCCTGAAATAATCCTGGAAAGAAGGGAAATGTTATGGAAAAAGTTGGTTTTCACTATCGTTCGGATAACAACCATTATTCCGAGAAGGATCTTAACCTCTGGCTGCCCAGATTAAAAGCGCTGGGCGCATCCTGGGTGGTGCTGCAGGCGCCTACCTGCCGGGCTATCCCGGAAAAATTTATTACCACTTTAAAAGAGGAGAAAATTGAGCCTGTCCTTCATTTTCAGCTCAACTCTGAAAAGCTTCCTGAGCTGGATGACATGATTTTATTGTTTGAAACCTACCACAAATGGGGTGTTAAATATGCAATTTTATTTGACCGGCCTAATATGCAGGAAAGTTGGGGATCCGAGTCCTGGGTGCACCCAGATTTGACCGAGCGTTTCTTGGACGGCTTTCTTCCCCTGGCTGAAGCTGCCGTGATGGTAGGTTTGGTTCCGGTATTTCCGCCCCTGGAACCAGGAGGGGATTACTGGGATACGATTTTCCTCCGGGGTTCTCTGGACGGGCTCAAACGCCGGGCGTCAACCCCGTTGCTGGACCGTCTTATACTCAGTGCCTATGCCGCCATTAATGGAAAACCATTGTCCTGGGGAGGTGGAGGGCCGGAAAGCTGGCCAGAAGCGCAGCCTTATTCCACACCTGAAAATTCAGAAGATCAGCGGGGATTCCGCATCGCTGAGTGGTACTTAACCTTATCAGAAACTATCCTGGAAAAGAAATTGCCCCTGCTGCTGCTGGGTATTCGAGGTCCGGCGCCGGAAAATCAGGATCTGAATCAATCCCTGCTGGATGGCGCCAAGCTGATTTCCAGGCAGGCAGTGGATGGGTTGGATCCTCTTCCTGAACAGTTATTAGGTGGGGCATACTGGGTGCTTACCGCGGAAGAGAACTGCTGCGCAGGGCAGTACAGCTGGTATCAAGCAGATGGTACACCCAAACCTATTGCAAATCATTTCCTGAATGGGGAAGCGAAAACGGTTGAAAAACCCTCTGAGGGGTTCCGTTTTTCCCATTATTTACTGCTCCCGACCTTTGAGTGGGGGGTTGCCGATTGGCACCTGAATGTCACTCGGGGATTTGTTAAACGCCATCAACCCACTATCGGGTTCTCATTGGATGAAGCCGTCCAGGCTGACCAAGTCACTGTCTTGGGTGGAGAAGAACACTTTTCGGACGATGATCTCTCCTATCTCCGAAATCAAGGTTGTTTGGTGAGGAGAATTGATGGAGATGGTACAAAAATTGCATCACTGTTAGCAGCAATATAATCGAAACCTGAATTCAGCGGCCTCTTGGGGTTCGAGTCAGAGGAGTGATCATTATGTTTAATGAGCAAGTATTTGATCAACGATTGAGAGATTGGGAAGACCCTCCTTATATACCGGTCATCAAAGTGATGGGATTGGGCGGTGGAGGCAGCAATGCGATCGACCGTATGATCCATTTTGGTTTATCTGGAGTGGAATTTATTATTGCCAATACTGACCGACAGGCTATGGCTTACAGCCAGGCTTTGGTTAAACTGCAGTTGGGGCCCAAGTTGACCCGCGGTTTAGGTGCCGGAGGAGATCCCAGAGTTGGTGAACAGGCCGCCCTGGAAAGTAAAAGTGATATCGCTCTGGCTTTGGAAGGCGCAGATATGGTATTTCTGACCGCTGGCATGGGCGGCGGCACAGGGACTGGAGCTATTCCTGTAGCAGCCCAGATCGCTAAAGAAATGGGGATTGCCACTATTGCGGTGGTCACCAAACCCTTTGCTTTTGAGGTTGGCGGACGCCAGAGGAATGCTGCTGAAGGTTTATTAAAACTTCAGCCGCATGTTAATACACTGATCACCATCCCCAATGAAAAATTGCTGCAAACGGTCTCCGAGAAGGCTACTTTGTCAGAAGCGTTCCATCTGGCAGATGACGTCTTGCGCCAGGCTGTTCAGAGCATTACCGAATTGATCACTGAACCCGGTATCATCAATGTCGACTTTGCCCATATTCAGCGTTTGATGGAATTAGGTGGGGGCGCACTGATGAGTATCGGGCAGGCTTCAGGGGAAGGAAAAGCAGTCAACGCGGTCAAACAGGCTCTCTATCACCCACTGCTGGAAGATATTTCATTGGCCAACGCCTCCGGATTAATCGTCAATTTCACTTCCGGATTGGATTTAACATTATCTGATATTAGCCAGGCGCTGAATTATCTGCGGGAACAAATTCCACCCGATGCGGAGTTGATTTTTGGCGCAACCCAGAATGAGAGGTTCCAGGGAAAGGTCCAGGTGAACTTGATTGTCACTGGTTTGGGCGCTGCTACATTTGAGGATGTCTTTACCTCCTTCTCCCGAGAGGAAAGAGTAATACCTGAGCCGATCACCAGGAAGGTAGTCAAAGAAGTTATAAATGAGGAAGAGGAATCCACCCAGCGCTTTGAAATGGGCAGGGATCCATTGGATGTGCCTGCTTTCATGCGCAGGAGAGCATACGCAAACTCCACATATGGGGAATAAGGACAACAGGTGAGGTAATCATGAAAGCCATCTTGATTGACAAAATCTCCCAAGAGGTTTACCGGAAACATCCTGATTTGAAAGGTGTTAAACCTAAGGTTACATTACGGGAAGGGGATAAATCATCTGATACCTTGCTGATATACCAGAAAAAAGTCTCTGGTCCAGGCGGAAAAAAAATCAACCGTATTGTCCGTGCGGTTGCAGATGAGAAGGGAAAGGTTAAGAAAATATCTACCTCAAAATGAACCTGGAGGATAATGGTATGAAAGCGGTCTTAGAAAGAATTGAGTATTGCTGGTGGGATTTCCATATCCGGGTGATGGATGAATCTGAATTTGTCCGGGATTTGTTACCTCGCCTCCGGGAGATGTGGGAGTTGAAGGGTGAAGCTGTTCCCTACCTGGTCTGGTCTCTTTTGGGATTCCCCTTTGGGATTATTCTAGGCATTTTATCTGTAGTTGTCAAATAAACTGCAATTTCAGAGAGATCACATTCTAAAAATATTTAACTAACTGATCGGGCTGATTTTCCACTGGTTTTATACATCCAGACAGAAAATCAAGCCCGATTTTTATTTTAAGCCGGAATTCAGGAATTATGAAATTGTTTTCCAGAACCCTGGTTACCCTCAAGCGGGAACCTGATAAAACCCGGGGAAGTGGTATGATACAAAAAAAGAGCAAATTGTGAAATTTTCCCTTTAGGGAGACCTCTCCAACCAGGAGTTTTGCTCCTTTTTATGAGGATTATGAAATCAAAAGTGATGCTGGTCCTGTTTACTGTGTTATTCGGTCTGTTCCTGTTTCTGGGAATTAAGGCCAGCCAAATCCTGTTTTCCGACGGAGAGGGGTCAGCACCGATGACACAAAAAACCAGGGGTCCGATTCTGTTAGAGGAACAGCAAGAGAAACCTGCTCCTGCAGATCCCTTTACACTTTTGATTTATATGGACGATTTATCAAAACCTGAACCACTCCTGCAGGGTGTCTGGTTGAGTCGCTCCGGTGATACACAGCAGATAAAATTGTTTTTCCCGCTCTTTCCCTCCCAGGCAGAGGACGGTATCCAGCGGGATCTGAATCTGCGGGGGGCATTCTGGCTTGATGAACCCGCTCAGCCCTCAGAAAAATTCCTAACTATTCTCAGGGATCGTAATCTTTCCTGGGATTATATATTTTTAGTTGATCAGGCAGCTTTAGGGGAAATTAGCATAATCCTTCAGGAAATAAATCCGGATTCCTACCAGATTAACCCCACCACAGTTGCCGGCTTGACCTATAGGGTGGATATTCGGGTAGCGGTCCAGGAAAATCAAGCCCGTTATATCCGGGAATTATGCGGTCAGCTGCCATTACCAGGACAAAATGAACTGCTGCAGAGATTTTTGGAGGGTTTCTCTGGTCATGTCATGATCAACGCTACAACCCCGCTGGAGTTTTACCAGTCTTGGCGGGGTGAAGTAAGCTGCTTATTTCCAACCCTCTATTTGGCTGCTGATTAAAATACAGTTTATTTTTTATTACTCAGAGAGGATTTTATGATTTCAACCGCTTCCGCAGCAGCTCATCCGAATATCGCCTTTATCAAATACTGGGGAAATAAAGACCAAAAGTTAAGAATTCCGGCCCATGGTTCCCTCTCGATGAATTTAAAGGAATTGGAAACGCGCACCAGGGTAAGCTTTGATCCCTCTTTAGCAGGGGACCAATTAATCCTGAATGGGATTCATGAAGAGGGGGCTGCTTTACAGCGAGTGAGTACAATGCTGAACCGGATCAGGAATATGGGCGGATTAAACGCCTTTGCTAGCGTAGTAAGTGAAAACACCTTTCCCACCGGGGCTGGTATTGCCTCCTCCGCTTCCGCCTTCGCTGCCTTGAGCTGCGCAGCCAGCAGTGCTGCCGGATTGTGTTTATCGGAGAGAGAACTTTCCCGGTTAGCCAGAACAGGATCAGGCTCCGCCAGCCGGTCGATACCAGAAGGTTACGTAGAGTGGCAGGCAGGTACAGATCATGACTCTTCTTATGCTTTTTCAATTGCCAGACCGGATCATTGGGATCTGACGGATTTGATTGTCCTTATCAGTGAGGAACATAAGGAAACCGGATCTTCTTTAGGTCACTCATTGGCTGATACATCTCCCATCCAGGGGGCCAGGGTGGAGGATGCAAACCGACGGCTGGAAATCTGCCGGAAAGCCCTGCTGGAGAGAGATTTCCCGATCTTTGCTGACATTGTGGAACAGGACTGTAATCTGATGCATGCTGTGATGATGACTTCTGATCCTCCTTTGTATTACTGGTTTCCAGGCACTTTGGAAGTAATGCGGGCGGTGCAAATTTGGCGAAGGCATGGTATCCCGGTTTGTTATACGATTGATGCCGGTCCCAATGTGCATGTCATCTGCCCGGTTAAAGAGGCAGAAAAAGTTAAGAGAGAATTAGGCTCCCTTGAGGGTGTTAATTCAGTATTAGAATGCACGCCGGGCGGTCCCACCCACCTTCTCGAATCGGATTTCTCTGGGGTATAATTTTATATCTTGGAAATGTGTTTATTAATTATTTTTGTGACATATAAAGAATATTAAAGCGTAACCTGGAAAAACTTATGATTATTAACCTGTTACAGTTTATTGGTGTATTAGCTTCCCTGATTATCCTGCATGAGGTAGGACATTTTATTGCTTGCCTTATATTTGGTGTGAAAGTTGAGGAGTTCGGGATTGGTTTTCCACCTAGAATTACCAAATTGTTTGAATTCCGGGGCACAGAATATACCTTGAATTGGATCCCCCTGGGTGGATTTGTAAAACCCCTGGGTGAAAGCCAACCGGAAGTTGAGGGAGGCCTGTCTGCTTCAAAGCCGCTGGTACGGATAGGCGTGTACCTGGCTGGACCGATAATGAATCTACTAGTAGCTGTGGTGATCTATTCGGTAATATTCAGTCAATTGGGTGTTCCTGATATGAGTGTTATCGAGGTCCAGGAAGTTGCCCAAAACTCACCTGCCCAGGAAGCCGGTCTTCTACCTGGAGATATTATCCTCAGCATTAACGAGAATGAGGCAGACAGTTATGAAGCCCTGAGAGGTGAAATTTATGCCAACCTGGGTGAGGAAATTCAAATTGAAATCCAGCGCAGCGGCAACATTGATCTGATTACCTTGATACCCAGAGAAAACCCTCCTGAAAATCAAGGCGCAATTGGGATCGTTATGACCAGCCCGGTCAGGGAGATTAGCTGGTTCCAGGCCCTCCCACTGGGTATTGCCGCAACAGGTCAGCACAGCATCGCTGTGATGAAATTGCCGGGACAGCTGATCAGGGGCACAGGGGAAGCGGCAGGTCGTCCGGTGGGCTATAAAGGTATGTATGATATCTACGAGGGAGCCAAGGAGCAGCAGCTGCTGCCCGGAACATCAGCAATGGTTAATGTGCTGTTGTTTGTGGTGTCAATTACCATATCCCTTGGTATATTAAACCTGCTGCCTATCCCCGCCCTGGATGGAGGCAGGATTTTATTTGTACTGCCTGAGCTAATTATCGGCAAACGGGTTTCCCAGAAGGTTCAGAATGCTGTTAACGCGATAGGTTTTATCAGTGTTATGCTGCTGTTAATCTACTTTAATATCCTTGATTTCACTTCACCTATACAATTACCCTGATGGAAGAGCCACTTTTTTCTCCCTTTGAAGATAAGCCTTTTGACGAGGTGCTGAACGCCTTGCTCGATGAAGATCAGATTCTTGATCCACTCGATCTCTATCGACTGTCGGATATCAGTCCGGAAAATCTTTCCGACCTTTCCGCCATTTGGGAGGATGTGAATGTTGAGCGCCGTAGAGGATTAATTGATGATCTGGAACAGCTGACAGATGCCAATAACCTGCTGTCTTTTGAACTGATCTTTCGTATCGGTCTCGAGGATTTGGATGACCAGGTGCGTTTCTTTGCGACCCGGGCTATTGAAATATTTGATACCGATGATCTTATCCCCTTCTTCTTATCCGTTCTGGAAGAAGAGGATAGTGTTGACGTCCGGGTAGTGACCACCTCCATTCTGGGGAAGTATATTTACCGGGGTGAACTGGATAAAATCAGCGCTGAAATAAAAGCCCGTATAGAGAATAAATTACTGTTAATACTGGAAAGCGATCAACCTTCCCAGGTTCAGCTGCGGGCATTGGAGGCTCTCAGTTATTCATCCCATCCTGAAGTCCAAAAACATATCCTTAAGGCGTACATAAGTGAGAACGAAGATTGGATCGCCAGCGCGGTTTTTGCCATGGGTCGTTCTTTTGATCATCAGTATAACGAAATGGTGTTTGACCAACTTCAGCATACCTCTCCCAAAGTCCGGGTGGAAGCCGTCCGCGCTTGTGGGGAATTGATCCTGGAAGATGCAGTCCCGGTTATTCTGGATCTGCTGGATGATCTTCCGGAAATTCGAGGGGCTTCAATCTGGGCACTGTCCCAAATCGGGGGAGAAGATGCTGGTCCGGCAATCCATCAGCTGCTCGATGGCGACGTCAGTGAGGATGAGGTTGAGCTCATCCAGCAAGCCCTGGAACGGCTCGATTTTTTGGAAGAAGGTGTGAATCTGTCTATGTTTGATATGCCTTTCTCAGATCAGGAAGAGTATATTCTGGGTGATTATGATTACATCCAGGATGGTGATGCCCCGGACGATTTTGAACTGGAGGATTTTGAACTGGATGATGACCTCTGGCTGGAGTGAATGAATTCGCATTCCTAATAACAAGTGTTGATCCCTGCTAGTAGAACAAAATAATTCCTACCTCTATGCACATGAAAAAAACTCTGACACTCTTGATCCTGCTTTTGATAATAATTGTCCCTCTCTCCGTTAAGGCAGGAGCTGGAGTTGAGGTGCTTGATGAAGGGGTTGAATATACATTTGGCGGAAAACTGGTGTTCCGGATTAAGCTTGAAAGCGATGTGCCTGTAAGCCAGATCACGCTGGTGTTAAAGGCTCCAGGCTTATCCACTTTTGTTGGTGAGGTTTTATTCATATCACCGGGTCAAGCCCAATTTGTGTATGACTTGGCACAGAGGCCGCTGCCAGCATTTTCTAATATTACCTATTCATACCATCTCACCCTGGAAGATGGTGAAAGTGTAGAAACACCAGTCTATTCCTTTACCTATCTGGATAATCGCTATAATTGGCAGGAAATAATTGAGGAACCGTTTAATATTTATTGGTATGAGGGTGAAATTCCCCTGGCACAAAAAGTGCTGGATGCTGCTGTAGAGGGATTGGACCAGGTTTTAGAGCTGCTCCAACAACCCGAAGAAACCCAACCGATCGTAATTTTTATTTACAGCAGCGAAGAAGAATTACAATCAACCCTAACCAGCGTTGGGCAGACCTGGGTGGGTGGACACGCGGATCCCGGGTTGGGTTCAATTGTTGTATCCCTTCCTCCGGGAGTAGATCAATCCCTGGAAATTCAACGGTTAATCCCGCACGAAATTGCCCATATCCTTCTTTACCGATTTATGGGCAATGAGTATCAATATCTTCCCGCCTGGGTTAGTGAAGGCATTGCTTCTCAGATGGAAGTCTTTTCCCGTCCGGATTATGATTTGATTCTTGAAAAAGCGGAAGGAGCGAGGGGATTGATTCCGTTTGCTCACCTCTGTATAGCCTTTCCCGCTGATTCGGATCTGGCTCTTCTCTCCTACGCTCAATCGGATTCACTGCTGGATTATATTCAACGGGAATACGGTGTGACAGGGATTCGGGCGATGATCCACGCCTATGATCTGGGCGTCAGCTGCGAACGGGGTGTGGAAGTCGCTCTCGGAACAACATTGCAGGGGCTAGAAAAAGATTGGAAACAGGATGTGTTTTCCAGGGGGAAATATCTGACGTATATTTTTATCCTCAGCGGGATTCTCCTGATTCTCTTAATTTTCCTTGGGGTGTTTATTTTCAGTAAATACCAGGGAGGTCAAATTGAACAGGGTTGGGATAACAATGAATGAGTCCCAGGACAAACGGCTACATGCGCGGGTAATCGGACGGGTGCAGGGGGTTGGATTCCGTTATTATGTGATGAGAGCCGCCGGTGATATTGGGTTAAGAGGTTGGGTGAGAAATCGCCGGGATGGATCGGTTGAGGTAGTTGCCGAGGGGAAAAAGGAAAAGCTATCCGAACTGCTCCGCGCCTTACAAAGGGGGTCAATTTCCTCAGTTGTCACTGAAGTGAAAGAGCATTGGCTGGAAAATACTGGCGAATTCCACGGTTTTTCAGTCCGATCGACCCTTTAGTTTTCTGAAAAACCCAATCCCCTTCTATTTAATGAAACAAATCGTCCTTGACCGATAATGAGATGATCGAGTACCTGGATATCCAATAGATTCCCGGCTTTAACAATAGCCTTGGTGATCGCCACATCATCCGGGCTGGGTGAAGGATCGCCGCTGGGATGGTTATGAATGACAATAATTGCGGCAGCATTCTCCCTGATGGCAGGTCTAAATAATTCGCCTATCCTGACCTGGGAGGAGTTTAAAGATCCCTGGTAAATAGTTTTGATTGCCAGGACATGATTTCTGGTGTTAAGCAGGATCACCCGCAGTTGTTCCTGTTCTAAAGTGCTCATCTCGTACTGCACCAGGTCTGCCGCATCATCCGGGCTGTGAATGGTTGGCCGGTCTTCGGGAGTTTGGGCAGAAAGACGTCTTCCCAGGTCAATGGCAGCTTTGATTTGAGCTGCTTTTGCGGCCCCGATACCGTGTTGAGCGCAGATTTCAGTAAAGGTTGCTCGCTGTAAACCGGCTAAGCCATTAAAGTTCTGCAGCAGTCGTTGGCCAACCTGGATGGCATTTTCCCCTTCAACACCCACCCGCAGCAAGATTGCCAACAATTCGGCTGTGCTCAATACATGAGCGCCCATATTTGCCAATCTTTCTCTTGGTCGTTCGCTGTGGTCCAGGTCCTTGATTCGATAGGATGGTTGTCCCCGCTCCATTTCATCCTCCTATTAATAACCCCGCTTACCTTTTTTATACCGGAGAAAATTAGAAAGAGCAAGAGTCTTTTCCAACTAGATGAATACACCCCCGGTATGGGCCATCCATAAATAAGGTATAATTTTGGTCGAGGAGTTCTTTGATGATATTTGATCCTTCATCTCTTAACAACTTTTTACTAATTGCTGTTGCCTGGGGGGGAGCTTTCATTGCGGCTTTTTGGCTCAGTTTGCTGGTCTGGACATACCGGGATATCCGTTCCCGGGTCAAAGATCCCCTGGTGAGAATCCTGGCAGTCCTAGTTGTGGCTGTGTTATTTTTACCCGGGGTTGTTGTTTATTTGATCTTACGCCCGCCGCAAACGATGGAAGAGGAATACCAGCACATGCTCGAGGAAGAAGCCTTACTGCAGGCTATCGAAGAGCGTTCCGCCTGTCCTGGCTGTGGAAGGCACACTGCTGAGGACTGGATAGTTTGTCCAAATTGTCATACCAAGTTGATGAAGAACTGTCATGCCTGTGATCGATTGATGAAACTTCCCTGGAGTTTATGTCCCTACTGCGCCACGCCCGAACCAGGGAAACGCAGGGAGGATATTTCAATCAAAGAAGCAGTCCAGTCGGTGGAAATAAAAGAATTGGAAGAGTTGGAAGAAGTGGAAGATGTGAATGATCTGGATGATGGGGAAGAGCTGGATGATTTGTCTGATGAGGATCTGATTAACGAGCTATAAATCTACTTTTCCCTTGCTGAAAACAAAGATCCGTAATTCTCAAAGGTCTAGGAAACTGTTTCTTTGGAGGAAACAGTTTCCTTTGTTTTAATAAACAAAATATTTTATTTACGGAAGGGTTTCCAACCTGCGTATTCCGCCATATTGCCCAGCTCCTCTTCAATGCGTAAAAGCTGGTTGTATTTCGCCACCCGATCTGAGCGGGCGGGCGCTCCGGTCTTAATTTGTCCGGTATTGAGGGCAACTGCCAGGTCCGAGATCGTGCTGTCCTCGGTTTCACCTGACCGGTGGGAGGTCACAGCTGTCCAACCAGCCCGGTGGCAGGTCTCTACTGCTTCGATGGTTTCTGTCAGGCTGCCGATTTGATTCACTTTAACGAGTAGGGAATTGCAGGAACCTTCTTTAATCCCCCTACGGACCCGATCGGGATTTGTAACCAGTAGATCGTCGCCCACAATCTGGATTTTGTCGCCTAATTCCTCGGTCATGAGTTTCCAACCGTCCCAGTCATCCTGGGCCAGACCGTCTTCAATGGAAACGATGGGGTATTTTTCCACCCAATCCTTCCAGAAGGCGACCATTTCAGCGCTGGAAAGCTTTTTGCCTTCTGTTCGCAAATTGTACAACCCGGTATCTTCTTCATAAAATTCAGAAGCTGCTGGATCCAAAGCGATTACGATCTGTTCGCCGGCTTTGTAGCCTGCCTTTTCGATCGCTTCCAGGATGATTTCCACAGCTTCAGCGTTGGAACCCAGGGCAGGGGCATAGCCGCCTTCGTCACCAACCAGGGTGGCATAACCGTGTCCCTTTAGAACCGATTTTAAAGTATGGTAAATTTCACTTCCCCAACGCAGCGCTTCGGAGTAGGTGGGCGCTCCCAACGGCATGATCATAAATTCCTGGGCGTCCGTGGATTGCCAATCCGTATGTTCTCCGCCGTTAAGGATATTCATCATCGGAGATGGCAGGACATGCGCGTAAACTCCGCCGATATACTGGTAAAGGGGGAGTTCCAGGGAGGAAGCAGCAGCTTTGGCAACAGCCAGGCTTGTCCCCAGGATGGCATTTGCGCCCAGTTTGGATTTATTAGTGGTTCCGTCCAGTTCCAACAGAATTTTATCGATCTCTTTTTGTCGGGTTGCATCCTGTCCAACTAGCGCATCAAAGATCTTGCCATTAACGTTGTTTACTGCATTAAAAACACTCTTTCCGCCGAATTTTTTCTTGTCTCCATCCCGCAGCTCAAGCGCTTCGTGAATTCCGGTTGAGGCACCGGAGGGAACCGCCGCCCGCCCGAGGCTTCCATCCAGCAGCTGAACATCCACTTCAATCGTGGGATTACCCCTGGAATCCAGTATTTGCCGGCCCGTGATTGACTCAATTTTTGTGTACATGATTTTCTCCAGATAGTTATCTATTAATCCGTCGCCTATTGTAGTCTATCAGGCGGGATTAATAAATACCATAGCTTCATTTTAGTGATTACCTGTTGGAATGCTTGACAACCGCCTGCAGGAAAGCCGTGAAAAGCGGATGAGCCCGGTATGGCCGGGATAAGAATTCTGGATGGAATTGGGTTCCGAGCATAAATGGGTGATCTCTCAACTCTGCAATTTCGACCAGTCTGCCGTCCGGGGACAAGCCTGAAAAGATCATTCCCGCTTCTCCCAGTTCATCCCGGTAGGCATTGTTTAACTCAAAGCGGTGCCGGTGCCGTTCCTGGACTAATTCGGTCTGATATGCCTTGGCAGCGAGTGTATCCGGCTGCAATTGGCAGGGATATAATCCCAGCCGCATTGTCCCGCCTTTATCGGTAATGTCCCGCTGGTCAGGCATTAAATCAATCACAGGATGAGTAGTTGAGGGATTAAATTCAGTTGAGTTTGCGCTTTCCTCATTGAAATGGTGTCTGGCCAGTTCAGCCACCATCAGCTGCATTCCCAGACAAAGACCCAGGTAAGGGATCTTGTTTTCCCGGGCGAATTTAATGGCTTTTATCTTTCCTTCTGTACCCCGCTTGCCGAAACCGCCCGGCACGAGGATACCGTCTGCATCCTCAAGGATGGAAATATCAATTTCTTTCTCGAGTTTTACGGAATGAATCCAGCTGATCTCAACATCCACTCCATTCGCCAAACCGGCATGCTGCAATGCTTCCCGGACGCTCATATAGGCATCCAGCAGTTCCACATATTTTCCGACCACAGTCACATTGACGACTGGTTTCTGTTTTCGTATATCGGAAATCATTTCTCGCCAGGTATCCCAGGAGGGTGTCTGGCGTTCTTTTATATTCATTTTTTGGATGATGAATTCTCCTACGGAGGCATCTTCAAGCATCAGCGGAATGTTATATAGAGTATCGGTGGTATCCATGGGAATCACCGCTTTTTTCTCCACATCGCAGAAAAGAGCAATTTTATCCAGGAGTTCTTCTTTTACCGGATGGTCCGAGCGGGCAATAATCATATCCGGAGAGATACCAATTGACCGTAATTCCCGGACGGAATGCTGGGTGGGTTTGGTTTTTAATTCCCCGGTCGCGCCGATATAGGGAAGCCAGGTGACATGAATGTAGAAGCTGTTTTTCCTGCCGAGATCACCTCTCATCTGCCGGAAAGCTTCCAGGAAGGGAAGAGACTCAATATCACCCACTGTCCCACCCACTTCTACGAGGACAATTTCAGCCCCGGTAGTTTTGGGAACCATGAGGATCCTGTGTTTAATTACATTGGTAATGTGGGGAATAACCTGTATTGTTCCGCCCAGATAGTCACCCCGCCTTTCCCGCATGATCACTTCTTCGTATACTTGGCCGGTTGTTACGTTGCAAACCAGGTTGAGGCTGGTATCGATAAATCGTTCGTAATGCCCAAGATCAAGATCAGTTTCTGTGCCGTCGTCCAGTACAAAAACTTCTCCATGCTGATATGGACTCATTGTGTCAGGATCGACGTTTATATAAGGATCCAGTTTTTGGATTTCTACCTTAAACCCCCGTTCTTTCAATAGCCTGCCCAGTGCCGCGGCGGTTACTCCTTTCCCCACTGAACTTAACACACCGCCGGTAAGAAAAATATACTTTGTTTTCATATTGACCTTTGGAGAACGCTGTTAATATGATTTATAAAGGTCCTTATTACTCAGATTTTCTGCCCTAAATGAAGAGGGGAGGACCTGGAATTCCAGACCTCCCCGCGAAATTGCTTTTGGTAGGATGTGTTGTCAATCAATCGATAAATTGACTAAGATCTTCCGCGGCCCGGCGCATCTCCAGGAAAACCAAACCTAATTTTGCTTTCTCTTTGGCGAGGGCTGTTAACACGGCTTCTTCACCAATTGCCGAGAGAATAACATAACCTTCATCGCCGTGAATATAAACTTGGTCCAGGGTTCCTCTGTTTAATTCTGTTGCAATCCGGTCCCCTAAACTCAGCATGGCGGCAGACATTGCAGATACTCGATCATCTTCAATGTCTCTCGGCAGCGCTGATGCTATCGTAAGTCCATCTACTGAAACGACTGCTGAAGCCTCAATCTCTGGTGTCGCAGCCTGCATCTCGAGCAAGCGCTTGACCATCTCTTCAGCTTTTGAAATAGCCATATCAGATTCTCCTTAATGACTGCAAGTCCAACTCTCTCTTGAGTTTACCATAACTTTTAATAGTTCAAGAACCTGTCTGGAGTGCCTTACACAAACGTCAGCCGCCCTGGAGTAAAGACCGGGAGTTGGTGAGTCTGAGGGACTTTGTGATAGGAATTTGTGAGGAGTAAATAGTATGGAGTAAGAAGTATTAATCTTATCATCCTGGGTTCTTCGATTACCACTTCGTGATTGCTCCCTTCGACTAAAACAAAAGGGCGACTCATCGAGTCGCCCCTACGCATTTGTCATTCCGAGTGCAACGAGGAATCCATCAAGGGATAATACGACTAAAACGTGTGAACTTCCTGTTTGATCTGTATTTGTCATTTTTGCCAGTCCTGTCCCATGTTTTTTTGTAAACATATTTCAGGACAAGACAGAACACTTAACACTGAATACTGATCACTTATTACTTTCCCCCGCCATAATTCCGTTGACCATTAACCCACCCCGTGCTACACTCAAGGTCGTGAAAAGACTGGCCTGGCTTTCTCTTATATTCATTCCTCTTCTGGTGATGAGTGTATTTCATCAAGTTCGGCCGGCAGCCGCCCAGGCTCCGACGATTTCTCCCAGTATCTTTATTCAGAGTCCCCGGGAAGGGCAGGCTTTGCAGGGAATTGTAATCATTGAAGGAAAAATCAGAGGGGAAGGATTTACCTCAGGAAAACTATCATTCAGTTATGCCGCGGATGGCGGGGAAACCTGGTTTTTTATCGCGGATATCATGCGGGGAGCTAAAGAGAGTTCCCAAACATCAGTTAAAGTGGAATGGGATACAACCCAGATTACAGATGGGAATTACCATTTGCGGTTGGTTGCAGAGTATGATGGAAGAGCAACCATTTTTGAGCTGATTCCGAATTTGCGGGTCCGTAATTATTCCCCTGTGGAAACCTCCACACCTGCCCCCGCGGGCACTCAGGTGGACGTGGGTAACACGGATTACACTGCCACACCAACCTGGAGGTTAGAACCTCAGAAGACCCCTACACTCCTGCCAGAGAATCCAGCAGTGCTGGAATCGAATGACCTCTACCGGGTTTTGATTATCACCGGGATCCTGGTTTTGGGTGCATTCCTGGTTGGCGCGATTTACTTAAGAGTAAAAAAAGGTTTCAGGTGATTGAATCAAATCATGATTGGAAGAAAAAAACCTTTCTTAATCGTCGGATTGGGTAATCCGGGACGAGAATATCGGAATAACCGGCATAATATCGGTTTTATGGTACTTGACCAGCTAGCCGGGAAACTGGATACATCCTTTTCAAAGATGAAGATGAACGCGTTGATGACCGCGGTGAGATACAAAGGGTACCGGATTATTCTCCTAAAACCCCAGACTTATATGAACTTATCGGGTAAAGCGGTATCCTCTTTTGTCCGGTTTTATAAACTGCCCCTTGAAAATCTGCTGGCCGTTTATGATGATGTTGATTTACCGTTCCAAACCTTAAGGATGCGGCCAGATGGCGGTGATGCGGGACAAAAAGGTGTCCGGTCTATCATCCAGGAACTGGGAACCAAGGATTTTCCCCGCCTGCGGGTTGGTATCAATCGTCCCCCGGGCCGGATGTCAGTCAGCTCATATGTATTGCTTAATTTCTCGGACCAGGAAGTAGAGCCCCTCCCGTTTTTGCTCGACCAGGCTGCTGATGCGATTCTCTCCTTTGTTGATCTGGGTTTGAATCAAGCGATGACAACTTATAATCAGAGTCCCTCAAACGAATAAAATCCATATGCAGGAAGAACTACTAAATAGAATTCAGGAACTACCGGCATTTCAATCGCTGGTTACTGATATCCGTTCGGGAAAAAAGCCCGGTTTGGTTGGATTGCCGAGAGCGGTCCGGCTGCCGGTTTTGGCCGGCTTAAAGTCAGCTTTAAACCGCCCGATACTCCTGATCACAGATAGAACAGACCGAGCGTTGGTCCTGGAAGATGAGTGGAGTTTCTGGGTCCCGGAGCAGGATCTTGTGCTTTTTCCCGAACCCGACCCTTTGTATTATGAAAAAATTTCTTGGAGCAGAAAGACCAGGCGGGAACGGCTCAAAATACTTGCAGGGTTATCGTCCTCTATGATCCCGGGAGCCACCCCAGTTGAAAGTCCACCACTGATAGTAGCACCGGTCAGGGCTGTGATCACCCGAACTTTGCCGCGGCGGGAGTTTTTAAAATCTTCCCGAATTATTCGGAATAAAGAGAACCAAAAACCGCAGGTATTAGCGGCGGAATGGGTCCGATGCGGTTATGAAGTTTCCCCGATAGTTACTTCACCTGGTCAATTTGCCCGGAGGGGAGGGATAATGGATGTCTGGCCTCCTGGAGATCGTTTTCCGGCCAGAATTGAATTTTTCGGTGACGAAGTTGAAATGCTGAGGCGTTTTGATCCCGAAAATCAGAGAACAATCCAGATAATTGATTCTCTTCTGATCACGCCGGCAAGGGAATTTTTATTGCCAGATAACCCTGGTCAATATCCAGCAAACATTGGCAAGGAATATATTGAATACCATATTCCCGAACTCCATCTGGAAGAAACTACCCTGCTGAACTACCTTCCGCGGGACACGCTTATTTTCCTCGATGATGAGGAAATCGTGCGGGAAACGGCCCTTGAGATATCCGGCCAGGCAGAATCCTTAAGAAAAGGATATCAAAAGGAAGGAATCATTCCGGAAGAGTTTGCACTGCCTTATATTCCTTGGGATGACTTTAAACTTGACCTGGAAAATCATAACCCGATAGCGCTTGGACCGGTGGGGACTGGATCTGAGCCCGGTTTAGGGACATTGTTTTCAGCCAATCAACTTTTTGGTGGAGAGCTTAAAACGTTTATATCCCACATCGCCGGGATAATTCAAACAGGCGGGATTCCTTTTATTGTCTCCCGACAAGCCTCCCGGCTGCGAGAAATCTGGAAAGAAAGCGGGCTATACCCGGAAACACCGGCGTTTATTAAAGGCAGTATTGAGGGTGGGTGGGTTTTGACGCCGGATGTCGGGAAAGAAATCCACATTTTTTCTGATGGGGAAATCTTTGGCTGGCGGCGGATTCAACCTCGAAGAAAACCTGTTCACCGGGCCTTATCTCCTGAAGTTGACTACAGCGATTTTAAAGAAGGGGATTGGGTTGTCCACCTGGATCATGGGATCGGTAGGTATGCCGGGCTGGTTTCCCGTCAATTAGCCGGTGTTGAAGGGGAGTATCTGGCTGTAGAGTACGCAGATGGGGATCAACTGTATGTTCCGGCACCCCAGGCAGACCGGCTTACCAGGTATGTTGGTCCTGACCATCATGATCCCAAAATCACCCGCCTGGGAAGCAGCCGCTGGGGATTAACTAAATCCCGGGTTAAGGAAGAAGTAATAGAAGTTGCCCAGGACCTGCTGGAGCTATATACGAAGCGGGAGACAGTCCGGGGATATGCTTTCAGTCCGGACACTGCCTGGCAGCAGGAATTGGAAGCCAGCTTTCCCTATATTGAAACAGAGGATCAGCTGCATGTGATAATTCAGGTCAAAGAGGATATGGAAAAACCGAAACCGATGGACCGGTTAATTTGCGGTGATGTCGGATACGGGAAAACAGAGATAGCGGTCAGGGCAGCATTTAAGGCAGTAATGGATGGAAAACAGGTTGCCATTCTTGTTCCGACTACTGTGCTTGCCCAGCAGCATTATGATACCTTCCTAAAGCGGATGGGCGGATTTCCGGTTGAAATCCGGATGTTATCCCGCTTCCGGACACCTCACCAGCAGAAAAAAATCTTGATAGGATTACTTAAGGGCTCAGTCGACATTGTGATCGGCACTCACCGGCTGCTATCCTCAGATGTGATCTTCCATGATCTGGGATTAATGATTGTTGATGAGGAGCAGCGTTTTGGTGTTTCTCACAAAGAAAAGATCAAGGCCAAAAGAACCGATATCGATGTTTTAACCCTGACTGCTACTCCGATCCCTCGGACCATGTATATGGCATTAACCGGGGTGAGAGATATTTCCCGGATAAATACACCTCCCGAAGAACGTCTGCCGGTTGTTACTCATGTTGGTTCTTACGACCCGGCATTGATCCAAAAAGCGATCTGGAGGGAGTTGGAACGGGGTGGACAGGTGTTTTTTGTTCATAACCGGGTCAAAACCATTGATGCTATGAAATCCCACCTGGCAATGATGGTTCCGGAAGCCAGGATTGGAATAGCTCATGGTCAAATGGCAGAAAAGGATCTTGCGGAGAGGATGCGGGAATTCACCGCGGGAACGATTGACGTGCTGCTTTCCACCTCTATCATCGAGTCGGGTCTGGATATTCCAAACGCCAATACCCTGATTGTTGACCGGGCGGATATGTTCGGTCTTGCCCAGCTCTACCAGTTGCGGGGTAGAGTGGGCAGGGGAGCGCAGCGCGCCTATGCCTACTTCTTTAAGCAGCGCCAGAAATCTCCTACCCTGGAGGGGCAACTTCGCCTGGAAACCATAGCGGAGCATACGGAATTAGGAGCCGGCTTTTCAATTGCCATGCGGGATCTGGAAATCCGCGGATCTGGTGATATACTCGGAACCCAGCAGTCCGGTTACATCGCTGCTGTTGGTTTTCATCTTTATACCCGACTGTTGGCAGATGCTGTAAATCGCTTCAATAAGGATAAACCTGATGCGAGAGAACTTCCTTTCAAAATCCTCCGCCCCGCAGTGCGGATTGCCCTCCCATTACCCGTAGGCATTCCAGAAGAATATATTCAGGATCGCTCAGTCCGGCTGAGTCTTTACCGACGAGCTGCTTCGATTCTCAACTCAGAGCAAATAGAGCAGCTCAACAAAGAATTCGCTGATCGATTTGGACCACTTCCGGAGACAGTGGAAAACCTTCTCATCCAACTCGGGATCAAACTGCTTGCTGAAAGTGCCGGGCTGGAAGGTATCTCTATTCTTAATGAACAATTAAACCTTCAATATCCAGAAGGAAAACCGCTGCCTCAGCCCTGGGAATTTGATTCCCGGGTGCGGTTTGGCGAGTCATCGGTCTGGATCCCGCTGGATTTAAAAAGGGGCGATTGGATTGAGGAGTTAATCTCAATCTTAGAGGGCTTAACCTCCCATTAGATACACCAGGTATTATTCTATCGCACCGGCTCTTTGACAATCTCTAATGTCAACGGTATAATTGACGCCTGTCGAAAAATGAAGAGTAATTTGGAGTGATTTTATGGCGAATGAAGAGTTAAAGACGCCTGAAACAATTGAAAACTTAAAACCTAAAATGAAGGTTTCTGGGAAGGTGTTAAAAACCTCCCTGGCAGGCGCAATTGTTGATGTTGGTGTAGGAGTACCTGGTTTAATCCATATTTCAAAGATTCAGAAAGGATCAGTAACCCGTGTTTCTGATGTGTTGAAGGTAGGCCAGGAAGTAGAAGTCTGGATTCAGAAAGCTGACCCGGAGAATAAAAAGATTGAATTGACGATGATCGAACCTCTGGGAATGGACTGGCGGGAGATTAAACCCGAGATGGAATTAGTTGGTAAAATCACCCGGATAGAAAAGTATGGTGTGTTCGTGGATATCGATGCGGAAAGGCCTGGTCTGGTTCACATTAGTGAGATGGCTCACGGATATGTTCGCACCCCAAGCGATATTGTCAAGAAAGGTGATGAAGTGAGTGTAAAAGTCCTCAAGGTTGACCGCCGCAAGAAACAAATCAAATTGAGCATGAAAGCGCTTGAGGAATCACCTCAAGAAGCTTTACATTTTGTGGAAGACGAAGACGAAATAAGAGAAGAAACCCCAACAGCTTTTGAGGCAGCCATTCGAAAAGCAATGGACGCCAGTGATGGGAATAACGAATTGGCAGAAATCCTCTCGGAACTGAAAAACTAAAGAACATAAATTCTGGATTAAATACTAAAAGGCTGCTGATAGTGAGCAGCCTATTTTTGTTTTCTGAAACATCGTTGGCGTAACCTGCCTGCGTTTTTGCTCCCGACGCTGCTCATTCAGAGCCAAAGCTTGCATTTAGCGCCCGGTCCCCTGCTGCGAAGCAGGTCATGGTTCACGCGGGGTTGGGCCGCATACATACTATCAAAAGACCTGGAGAGGACCTAAGATAAAAGATCCAATGCTGGTTGTCAAACACCAATAAATATCGCAGTTATTGGGCAAATAAACGGGGTTATTTCCAAACGTAGCCGCTTTTTCTCTTGGTAGGAAGACTATTTCAACAACTTCTTTTCTTGGATCATTGTTAGACAATTTTTGTATAGAGCCATAAATTTCTTTTGTTCTTTTATTCTTCTTTGCTTCGTCCGGCAGCTTAATTGGTCGTTCAAAAATGCAGGATATAAGAATTAGTGCAAAGTTTTTCCACACACTATCTATTGGAAGCCTACTTATTGGCAATCCAAATCTTTTTTCAGTCTCGATAATATTTTTCCTGAGTTGTGGTAGGCCAAGAGCTTCATTAATACGAAAATGTAAATAATTTACCCAAGGGGCTCCTACAAGTTTCTGGGCTTTAGGATCAGGTACAGAGAGAATTGTAGTCAAATCCACCAATACCCTTAAGCAAGTTATGTTTCTGGTCAGTTCTGGATGGACAACCCAGGTGCTATATAAATTTAAGTAGGGGTATTCCTTTTGGATTTTTTCTTCTTCCAAGAGAACTCTAAATAGCGTCATCAAGTGAACGATATCACTTTTTTGCAGAACGCCCTTATCAAGTAGATTTTTTATTTCGGCTACAGTTCTATCCACGTTTCTTCCTAAAAATTTAAAAGGTTAGCGGCCCAATGTTAATTATGTTTCAAATGCAGAATAATCCATTAGTACGTTATGTTCCATTTGAAAGATAACACCATAATGGATTATCTTGCACTTAGAGATGCCATTTCCAACCCCGATTCTATTTTAGTATAGCATCACGAATGCCATCCATTATCAATATTATTGATAACTATGGCAGTTTGCCAGGGATCCGCAGGCAAAGACTCCTGATTAAAAGTTTGCGCGGTAGCGATAGAAAAACACTGATTAGTTTATACTCCGATATCATCCACAAATCCGGGTCAGGCATTTACATATAGGGGTCACTGGTCTATTATTTAAGTCAAAGAGCCGTTTGGCAGAAGAGCAATCATTGAGAATACCTTCTTTACAATTTTAGACCAGGTAACTCTACCCGCAGATAACTAGTGGACTTGACATGAAAACAGGAAATAAGTTTTCCCGGATTGTGGTTGCGATCGGTCTTTTGTCGTCGGCAACTTTATTGTTTGAAACTGCTCTTATCCGGTTTCTTGCGATCGCGCAATTTTATCATTTCGCTTTCCTGGTGGTCAGTCTGGCTTTACTCGGATTCGGTGCCAGCGGTACTCTGATCTCGGTTTTTCCAAAAATCAAAGAGATTCCTTTAGAGAAAACATTATCCAGAGTAGGTATTGGGTTTGTGATCAGTATCTGGGTAGCTTTTTTGATTGTCAATTGGCTTCCCTTTGATTCCTACAGCATTGCCTGGGAACGCCGGCAGATACTCTTTTTTATTCTGTATTATTTTTCTCTCTCCCTTCCCTTCCTGGTAAGTGGATTAGGACTCGGTACAGCTTTAGCGGTCATTGATGAAAAACACAATCTGGTCTACGCCGCAAACCTGATTGGATCCGGATTGGGAGTAATCCTTGCTCCTGCAGTATTGGCTTTTTCCGGTATTTTAGGAGTACTGCTTTGTTGTGGGATATTCGGCGCCGGATGCTCGTTTTTCATGAAAGCCGCTCTAATTAGATCTCAAAAATACCGAGTAAAGTACAGCTTATTCTTGATCATCTGTCTTACGGCGTGGATTGGTGTCTCAGCTTTAAACTTTCAAGGAAGATCACCCTTGGGTATAGTCATTTCCCCCTACAAGGAACTTGCTTATGCCCGCAGATTTCCAGGTGCGACGACTTTGTTTGCTAAATGGAATGCGGTTTCCCGGGTAGATGTGATGGAGGATGCTGGAACCCGGAGATTTCCGGGATTAAGCTATGTTTACAGCAGCGAACTGCCTTCTCAAAATGGTTTATCCATCGACGGGGGTGCTCTTCAGCCAATCACGTTAACCGAGCCAGTAGATTTTTCAGCGGGAGAATGGATGCCGGAATATTGGGCATTTTCAATACAATCTAATCCAGATGTCCTTGTTCTGGATCCCGGTGCCGGATTAGGAATTTTACAGGCTTTAGCAGGGGGAGCCGAATCGATTTCTACTGTGGTCGAGAACCGGTTGCTGCTGGAAGGCGTTCAAAAGACATCACCTGGATACAATGTTTTTGAACACCCCCGGGTGCAGGGTTTTTTCGGAAACCACCGGGCGTTTCTTCAGCAGACAAATGAAATCTATCATGTTGTCTTTTTGCCATTAACCGATGCTTATCAACCGGTATCAAACGGGGTTTACAGTCTATCTGAGAACTACCTTTTAACAGAGGAAGGGATTAAAAACGCTTTGGGCAGATTAGCCCCAGGGGGGGTGTTTGTGAGCAGCAGGTGGCTTCAAAATCCTCCTAGTGAAGGACTGCGATTGGTCAGCACTCTGCTTGACTCCCTGAAGGATATTGGAATTCAGAATCCCCCAGAAAGTTTTGTGATTTACCGCAGCATCCAAACCATGACGGTTCTGGTTAAACCAGACGGATGGAGCAAATCTGAATTAAACTCCCTGCGGTCATTTTTAGAGCGCTGCCATTTTGATCTGGTTTGGGCTCCGGACATCCAGATGAATGAACTTAATCAATGGAACAGGATGCCGGAGCCAATATATCATCAAGCGGTCAAGAGTTTATTCCAATCATCAAACCGGAGAGAGTTTTATACCTCCTATTTATTTAACATTTCACCACCCTCAGATAATCGTCCCTTCTTCTTTCACTTTTTTACCTGGCGCCAGACTCCTCAAATCTTTGACACGCTAGGGAAAACCTGGCAGCCGTTCGGCGGTAGTGGATACTTCCTGCTGATTTTTTTGATGGCTTTGGTTCTACTTCTAAGCAGCCTGATGATCTTTCTTCCTTTGGTATTGAACAGGAAGAGTTGGATGGGGAAGAATTTTCCAGGAAAAGCTAAGATTCTGTTTTATTTTGGTTTAATAGGAATCGGATTTATGTTCGTTGAGATCCCTCTGATAAGTCAATGGACTTTGTTCTTAAGTACTCCAATTGCTGCATTTACAACCGTTGTAGGGATCCTGCTGTTCTCGTCAGGTTTGGGAAGTATGGCTGCCAAAAATACCTGGCGGCATCAAACCTTGATTTATCTCCAGCTACTTCTTCTCGGAGGAGGATTTGTGGTTGTTTGTACATTAAATAAAGAAATGGTACTGGGCTGGCCGCTGTGGATCCGCTACCTGGCAGCTTGTTTGGGATTGTCTCCACTCGGTTTCTGTATGGGTTTGTTTTTTCCAAAGGGGATTTCCTGGATAAAAAATGAAATCCCTGCCATGATTCCTTGGGCCTGGGCGATCAACGGGAGTGCGTCGGTTATTGCATCGGTAGCGACTGCAATTCTATCCCTGCAAGCTGGTTATCCAGTGGTATTATTCCTGGGCGGGTGTGTCTACCTCAGCGCCTGGATGATCCTCAGAATCCAGTTGGATTAATGTTCTCCGGTAAAAGGGACAAAAGTGACAGCACCTAGATTGGTCGCTACCAATTCCCCCTCAAGGTTTTCAAATAGCCAAAGAGTTTGAACAGCGCCGATTGGACCGATCGGGATCACTAAACGGCCGCCTTCAGCCATCTGCTGCAGGAGCGGCAATGGAAGATGATCTGGGGCAGCAGTAACGATTACCGCATCAAAAGGCGCATGTTCTTCCCATCCGAAATACCCATCGGCGTTCAGGACCTCGATATTTGAATAACCGAGTTCTTTCAGCTTTTCTTCTGCTTCCGCTGCTAATTCCGGAATGATTTCTATAGTGAAAACCCGGGTTTCCAACTCAGCCAGGACAGCCGCCTGGTAGCCGCTGCCTGTCCCTATTTCTAATACCCGATCCCCTTCTTCCAGCTGAAGAGCCTCGGTCATCAAGGCGACAATGTAGGGTTGGGAGATCGTTTGTCCATAACCGATTGGTATGGGATGATCAGCATAAGCTTGTGCGAGATAGCGGTCAGGCACAAATTCATGGCGTGGAACGGATTTCATGGCTGCCAAAACATTTGTATCCTTTACACCCCGGGCTTCGATTTGTCTGAGGACCATGTTTTCTCGATCTTTAATTGTTGGATCCTGGGATAGGTTGAGATCAGGCGAGGAAGTTTGAGCCGATTGAGGTTCCTGCTGGTCTCGTCCTGTTTGTTGGTCAGATACCGTTGAACGACAGCCCATAAGTACCGTGATCTGGATGACCAGAACGATAAGGAAGCGGGGAATAATTTGTTTTGAAATCATCATATCCCTCTCATGATAAACTAGAAAGCTGAGTAATTTAATCGTATCCTAATTTGTTGGAACCTGTCAACTCGATTTTAATCATCAGGAAAACAATCGGGATATAATGGGGTTTGCTACGGTATTGAAGGAGGCAATTTCATGAGTGGAAAATTAGTTCTTGTGGCAGGGAATATCGGCACCGGGAAAACTTCCCTGACCGAACGCCTTGGTGACCGGCTGGGGTGGCGGACAGCTTATGAATCTGTAATTAATAACCCTTACCTGAGTGATTTTTATCAAGATATGACCGCCTGGTCTTTTAACCTGCAAATATTTTTTCTGGGTCACCGCGCGCAGCAGCATCTGGAACTTGTCCGGGGCAACAATTCGGCGATTGCGGACAGGAGCATTTACGAGGATGTAAAAATATTCGCCCGAGCACTTAATCACCAGGGAAGTCTTTCCGAACGGGATTATATGTCCTACCGCAGGGTGTTTCAGCTGATTGCGGATCACTTACCTGAACCTGACTTGTTGATCTACCTGATCGCTTCCCCCGAAATTTTGCTCCAGAGAATTGAAGAGCGGGGAAGGAAAATGGAATTGGGAATCACCCTGGAATATCTAACGCTGCTGGATTCGTTTTATGAGGATTGGATGAAAAACTTTGATCTCTGTCCGGTGCTGAAAATCCGATCAGATGATCTGGATTTTGTGCATCAGAAGGGACATCTGGATATTGTTGCCAATCTTGTCCAGGAGAAATTGACTGGCAAAGAAGAGGTAGTTTTTCCATCTAAATAAAATATTTAATACTTACAGACCCATTGCTAACGATCAAAACACTGCCAGCGTTTCCTGCCCGGCAGTGTTTTTTATCTTCCAGGTTTTACATCTTTTTTACAATCTGATTGACAGCCGTTTACAAGTTTTTCGTATTCTATATGCGTACGGGTTAATCAGACCTTTTAATGGAGGAAAACATGTTTAAGAAATTTGTCTCATCTCTTATGGCAGCTCTTTTTATAACAGTTTCAATCAGCAGCGCAGCCTTTGCCGCCGAGCAAGATCCCCCGGGAATTGTTAAAACGAGGGGAGAAGTGATTGACGTAAACCTTGCGGCAGGAAAATTCCAGCTTGAAAAACCTGATGGGGAAATCATGACCTTTTTTGTGGACGAGAATACACGTTTCCGGGGGAGAGTGGAGAACCTGGACGACCTTCAAGTTGGATGGAAGGTCGGAGTTGCAGCTCATGAAGGTAAAGGGGATGGCGAAGGTGGCAAGCTGCTGGCAGTGCTGGTAATTGCTGTTGACCCCTCGGAATTAATTAAGGTTCGGGGAGAAATCACCAGGGTGGATCCAGGAACCGGAACGTATAAACTTCAAAAACCGGATGGAACAGAAATGACCTTTATAGTAGATGGAAATACCCGCTACAGTGGTCAGATTAATAGTCTGGAGGATCTGCAGGTGGGTTGGAAGGCAGCTGTAGTCGCCAAGAAAACTGATGATGGGAGTTTACTGACTTTGGCGCTGGTAGCTGGTGATGCACCGGAATTGGTAAAAGCAAAAGGAGTTGTCACAGCTGTAGATCCAGGAGCTGGACAATTCGAGATTAAAAAATCCGATGGGACAACTGTGCGCTATTTTGTTAATGAGAAAACCCGTTACCAAGGGCAATTGTCCAGTCTGGATGAAATGCAAGTTGGCTGGCGGGCCGCTGTAGCAGCTAAAGCTGATGAGGATGGCAAACTCTGGGCAGTATTAGTCATTGCTGGAACTCGACCGGAGATAATCAGAGCTCAGGGTACAGTGTCCGCTGTGGCTGTCGGTGCTGGAAAATTTAAGTTAACAAAACCCAATGGTACAGTGCTGACTATCTTTGTGGATGAAAATACCAAATTCCGGGGGCAAGTGGAGAGCTTGTCCGACCTGAAAAACGGCTGGAGAGCCGGTGTTGTGGCAGTAGAACAGTCAGATGGAAAGCTCCTGGCTCGATTGGTTATGGCTGGAAAACCTCGTGTGGAACGGCCGCCAGCTGAAGATACGGAGCGCCCGCTTGGAACCAGACCCCTGGACTCCCTAATACTTCCTTAGAAGATCGCGGTTGCCAGTACGGAACCTTCTGATCTGCTCCTGGCACCAGATTTCATTCCGAAGTCTGGTGCCTTTCTTTTTAAGGAATCCTATGTTTTAATTCCCTCAGATTTGGATGTTATAATACCCAGGTATTTCTTAAGCGTATTAACTATAAAGTGAGGAATTATGACAAAACAATGGGAAAATCCACCGGAATTATCAATTGATGAGGATAAGGTATATCAGGTAAAACTGGAAACCACCAGAGGGGAAATTCAGCTGGAACTTTATCCTGAGCATGCGCCCAAGACGGTGAACAACTTCGTCTTTCTGGTAAATGAGGCTTTTTATGATGGAGTCAAGTTTCACCGTGTGATTGATAATTTCATGGTTCAAGGTGGAGACCCAACCGGAACCGGCATGGGCGGTCCAGGATATAAATTTGAGGATGAATTGTCCAGCAATCCCCTCAACCATGGCAAAAAAGTGATTTCCATGGCCAATTCAGGGCCAAATACCAACGGCAGTCAGTTCTTCATCACCCATCTTCCCCAATCCCACCTAGATGGAAAACACACTGTATTTGGCAAAGTCACTCAGGGCGAGGATGTGGTTGACAGCATCCAGCAGGGTGACCTGATTAATAAAGCGAGTGTTGTAGAGTAGGGAAGGGTTGCAGAAAATTGGTTCTTCGAGTAAGATATCAACCGCGAGGGATAAACTTTATCGAGTTTATTCCTTTGCGGATTTTTTTCAGGAAGGAGGTGGCTGGAATACATCAAGTTGGGAAAATAGCGCACGGGCTCAAGGGTTTTACCCAGTGGATAGATACAGGTCCATGTTTGGTAAACTGCAGGTTCTTGAGTTGACGAGGATGAGGGTTCCTCCTCTTATGGAGGCTAACTGATCGGGGGAAATTAAGGTCAGGAAAATCGAATTATCAGCGGAAGCCCTCCGGAGATTGTCACTCTCCGATTTTTCCCCCCTAAAATAAACGGATGATAAAAAACCCGGGTGACCGGTGGGACAAAATCATCCAGGTGACTTAAACGTAAACTCAGCTTGTAGGTCTGGTCCAGAAATTCTGGCAATACTCCTGTGGATTTTGATGCAGCAGGCAGGGATCTAATTTGGCTGAGCTGATTCAGGGAGGGTAAATCCTATGTGTGGAATAGTAGGTTACATTGGACCTAAAAATGCTACGCCCATCATCATGAATGGGCTTAAGAAGCTTGAGTACCGGGGGTATGACTCAGCTGGTATTGCGGTTCTTGAGAACGGCAGTATTGAAATCAGGCGGGATGCAGGTAAATTGGATAGATTGAGTCAACTTGTTCAGGAATCACCAATAAAAGGCAACGTTGGAATTGGACACACCCGCTGGGCAACCCATGGTGTGCCAAATACACGCAATGCACATCCTCATCTGGGGATGACGGGGGACGTGGTCCTGGTTCATAATGGGATCGTGGAGAATTTTTCTGCACTCCGGGATGAATTAGAAAACGAAGGGATTGTTTTCCAATCAGAAACAGATTCGGAAGTGATTGTCCACTTGATCGAGCGTTATCTATCCGGTGGAAGAAGTCTTACGGATGCTGTTCGTAAAGCCCTGCTTCTCTTAAAAGGTGCCCACGGCATTGTTGTGATAAGCAAAAATGAACCGGATAAAATCATCGCCGCTAGAATTGGAAACGCCGGCGGGGTTGTGATTGGTTATGGAAAAGATGAGATGTACATCGCGTCGGATTTACCTGCCATCCTGGAACATACCCGGGAAATGGTTTTTCTTGAGTCTCGTCAGATGGCTGTAATCAGCCGCGAGGGATTAATGGTTATAACCCTGGATGGGGAAGAGATCCAACCGGAGGTTCATAATATCCCCTGGGATCCGGTCTCGGCAGAGAAAGGTGAATACCGCCATTTTATGCACAAAGAGATCCATGAACAGGTTCGCTCATTGACGGATACCATTGCGGGAAGAGTTGACTTTGAATTGGGCTCTATTCAATTGCCGAGTTTAAATATTTCCCCTGCGATGGTGAAAGAAATCAAGAAAATATTTATCATCGCCTGTGGAACTGCATCCTATGCAGGAATGGTGGGTAAAGTACTGATCGAACGGATTGCCCGCATCCCGGTGGAAGTGGAAATTGCATCTGAGTTCCGTTATCAAGATCCGATTGTTGATCAGAACACTGTAGTCCTGGCGATCAGCCAATCCGGGGAAACTGCCGATACTTTAGCGGCAATGGAAGAAGGACGCCGGAAGGGAGCCACCTTGTGGTCGATTGTAAATGCGATTGGATCCCAGGCGATGCGTATGGCGGATGGATTTATTTCCATGCAGGTCGGACCGGAAATCGGGGTTGCCTCCACCAAAGCCTATACTGCGCCGCTGGTGGATTTGTATATGCTGGCAATTCTTCTGGGAGAACTGCGAGGTACCATTAATGAAAAACAACGGCGCCAGCTGGTGGATGATTTACGGTTGGTTCCGGATCTTGCGGGACGTTGTCTGGATCGGGAAGGAGAGGTGAAGCAGGTCGCGGAAAGCCTGCTGGAGGCTCAAAATGCGCTGTATCTCGGGCGGGGTGTGAACATGCCCACTGCTTATGAGGGCGCCCTGAAGCTGAAAGAGATATCATATATCCATGCCGAAGGATATCCTGCCGGGGAAATGAAACATGGACCAATTGCGCTAATTGATGCAGATCTTCCGGTTGTAGTAATTGCTCCCCGAGATCCCTGGTACGAAAAAATGTTTAGCCAGATCGAACAAGCCAAAGCCAGGGGTGGGCGGGTGATTGCGGTTGCTACTGAAGGTGATGAGCAGATCCAGAAGCAGGCGGATCTTGTTTTAAGTGTGCCGGAAACTCCTTGGATGTTATCCCCGGTTACCGCGGTGATACCGCTGCAGTTGTTGGCTTATCATATCGCTGCCCAACGCGGTTTGGACGTAGATCAGCCCCGTAACCTGGCAAAATCTGTTACTGTGGAGTAAGCCGCTAGAGAGACCTCCGAGGTCGGTACGACCTCGGAGGTTGTTATTACCTTGGGGGTTTTGCTAGAAATAGTTAGCCAAGGGCGAACAGGTTTCAACCCGGTGGCTAAACCTGCAGGTTACTAAAGCTAAACCGCCCAGAAGGGCGGTTTCTGTCAGGAAATATTGAGTTTCTATTGAAACGAGGAAGTCCCTCTTCAGGGGGATTTGTGTTGACTAGCCCCGCAACCTGGCAAAGTCTGCTACTGTGGAGTGAGCCGCTAGAGCTAGGGAGACCTCCGAGGTCGGTATGACCTCGGAGGTTGTTTTTTTGGTGAACAAAAAAATTCCCGAACTATAAGCCAGGGAGATGCCGTTCAGGATGGAGTATTATGTTAGGGAGAACTTTTCAGGACTCGGAATCTTGGGGTTCTTTCATGATGCCTTTTTGTTCCAACCAGTAACGGGCAACTTCATCCATGGAAAGGATGAAGTCAGTTTTGGCTTCTGTATAGCTGCCGCTTTCCCTGGGGAAACGTTTGGCGAGTTTTTCTTTTATTATTTCATACTCATGGGCAGCTTCAGGGTTGGCGCGGAGAAAATCCCGGAACACTAGATGCCTCTCTATATCCGGGTGGCCTTTTTGAAAAACATGCAGGTGATGGCTGCGTTCGCCATTGGTGTCTTTAGTGAAGAACTGCCTTCCAGGGATGCCATATTCGCCTTTGGATATATAGCCCAATTCTTCCAGTGCTTCCGCTGACTGGATAACTTCATCCAAGTCGGCCACTTCCATGACAAAATCAAGGATAGGTTTCGCTTTAATACCAGGGATGGAAGTGCTGCCGATATGGTAGATGCCGATTACTGGGATCGAAAGTTGCTCCAGGATTTGTTTGGCTTCTTCATCAGCTAACTGAGACCATTCCGGGTTGTGTGGAACCAGCTCAACTTCACGCTGTTCCGGGGTAATGTGTTCGCCATCTTTCATCAAATAAGTTCTCTTTCAGGTACGGTTTAGCCCTTTTTGAGGTCGGGGACTTTTCTCCCCGGCCTCTTTTTAGGCTTTTCAATATTCCTATACAATTATATTGTATGTTGTAAATATTGTCAGTCTGTTTTCCCTTGATTTACCAGAATCCTGGTATCAGCCTGAACCTCACTTGAGACGCATACTCCTTGTATCCCGGGAGATCCTCCTGCAGCATCTGGTCCTCAAGTGCTGTGCGAAGGATGATTAATCCTATGGTCAGGACCGCCGGAATAAGCGTCCAGAGTGTACCCAGCACTATGGGGAAGACCAGATTAGAAACCACAGCGCTGCTGTACCCAGGATGGCGGACAAATTTGTAGGGACCAGTACTGATCACTACCTGTCCGCGGTCTTGCTGGATCCGAACTGATGCGGAAAAATATGGATTTTCGACCATTGCCCAGGTCCCAACGATGGATAGAAAGAGAATAATCCCGACAGCTAAGTATTGAAGAGCCTGGCTAATGGCTGGCGACCATTCAAAACGGTAATCCAGCCCAGCTGTTACCAGGCAAATGATTGGAAAAATAATGCTGACAATGATTAGTAGAAACCGATCCCAGGACTGGGTTCCTTCACCTTGATTAAATTTACTCCGTTCAATTAACAGCGAAGGATTTTTTTTGAAGACCAGGATTCGGCTGATAAGCGAGACTGCAATGATCAACCCAGAATATATCCAACCCATGCCCCAGTTTATGGTTCCTGCTGAAAGGAAGAGGATGGTTGGGAGGATCGCCAGATAAATGATAAAGGAAAGATAATTCTTTATACTCAGCTGAGGGGGCTTTTTATTCATAATCAATCTCCTGCATTTCTGGGGATTTGGATAAGATCCCGATCAAGCCACGGCTTGATCAGGTGCTCTCCGATGATATCACGGCTGACAGTTATTTTCTGCAATTTAATGGATATCAAGGAATCCAGCCGCCTGGGGTATTAGTGGGTTATTCTGAGATTTCTTTTCTTATACAAAATTGAGAATTTCAAGTGCCATTCATGTTAAAATGTGGGCTGGATTATTGAAATCATCATCAATACAGGATGGATGAATATGGCCCCAAAAGAACTTACCCCTGAATCAGTGTTAACTGCCCTGGGCGCGGTCCTGGATCCTGAAATCGGAAAGGATCTGGTCAGTTTAGGCATGATTGATAATGTAGAGGTGGACGGTACAAAAGTAAACTTCACGGTTAATCTCACCACCCCCGCCTGCCCATTAAAGGACGAAATCAAAGGCAGCGCCTTGGCGGCAGTCCAGGCAATAGAGGGTGTAACTGAAGTTAATATCGAAATGGGGGCAAAAGTACCTGTTGGTCAGAAGAAATCAGAGCATTCCAATATTAAAAACGTAATCGCCATTGCTTCAGGTAAAGGCGGGGTGGGCAAGAGCACCGTTGCGGTTAATCTTGCGGTTATCCTGGCTCAGAAAGGGGCTAAAGTTGGATTACTTGACGCAGATATTTACGGACCGAATATTCCTACCATGATGGGTGTAGACCGTCTCGGTGGTGCCAAGGATGAAAAGATCCTGCCCGGGGAAGGACACTCCGTTAAAGTAATGTCAATCGGTTTTATGGTAAAACCTGAGCAGGCGCTCATCTGGCGTGGACCATTGCTTCATTCCGCAATAAAACAATTTGTTCAAGATGTGGATTGGGGAGAACTGGATTATCTTGTGGTTGATCTTCCCCCTGGAACAGGAGATGTCCAGCTCAGTTTAAACCAGACTCTGGAACTGCAGGGAGGTGTAATTGTGACTCTGCCCCAGCAGGTTTCTCTTGATGATGCCTTGCGCGCGATAAACATGTTCCAGGAATTAGATGTCCCCATTTTGGGAGTCATTGAAAATATGAGTTATTTGGAATTACCGTCAGGTGAAAAGATGGATATCTTTGGTTCTGGCGGAGGAGAAAAATTAGCGGCTATGACAGGGGTAGAGTTCCTTGGATCAATTCCGATTGATCCCGAAGTCCGGAAGGGCGGCGATAATGGAATCCCGGTTGTTATCTCCCAACCTGAGTCCCCGGTATCGTTAGTGCTAATCGAAATAGCTGAAAAGATCGCAGCTCAAGTCAGTATTTTGGCAATAAAAGGAAGTTAATATCCTATTGGTGATCTAATAGTCTTTAGGCGGGTGGGATTTACCACCCGCTCTTTTCTTTTCCAGATGTAGGAAACGGTATCATTGGACTGAACCCGTTTCCTTTGATAAATAAGGTAAAATAGGCACATGATGGCTCTTATTGTTGGTATTCGATTCCACGGTGGTGGAAAAACTTATCATTTTAATGCTTCGGCTTGTCCTGAAATTCAGGAGAGGGATTATGTAATTGTTGAAACCAGCCGGGGTCAGCAATTAGGGCAGGTAGTATCCTTTTTGGATGCTGAAAATAGTAAAGAAAACAGAAAGTGGAAACCGATTTTGCGTACTGCGACCTCACGTGATCTAGTCATGCGGCAGGTATGGGAGAAAAAGGAACAGAGTGTTCTGGAAACTTCCCGTGAAATTGCGCGCGGGGAAGATTTAGAAGAAGTGAAAATTGTTTCAGCAGAGTACAGCCTGGAAGGCGAAAATTTGGTTTTCCTATATTGTTATGAAGGAAAAGATGACCCGGATTTTGATGGATTCCTGGCTAAAATAAAGAAAAAATACCCTAAAACCAATGTGGAGCTGCGGAGAATTGGACCCAGAGACTCAGCTAAGATCATTGGCGGGATGGGTGCTTGCGGGAGAGAAATTCGCTGTTGCACGGAATTCATGACGGAATTTATCCCTATATCGATCAAAATGGCCAAGGAACAGGGAATCTCCCTGTCGCCAACGGAGATCACAGGCATGTGCGGTCGGCTGCGTTGTTGTTTAATGTATGAGTATGAACAGTACGTAGAAGCAAAAAAGACCTTACCAAGGAAAGGGAAAAAGGTAATTACCCCGCGGGGAGAAGGTAAGGTCATCCGCCTTAATCCACTTAGCCAGAAGATTTCGGTAGATTTGGGGGAGGCTGGCATCCAGGATTTTGATCCCGATGAGGTAGAGCGAATTCAATCATGACCTCTATTCTTTCCCAGGCCAAAGATTTATTTCCTTATACCCGGGATTTGAGGCGGGATTTTCACCGCCACCCCGAACTGGGATTTCAGGAACATCGAACAGCAGAGATAATTGTTAGAGAGCTTTCCAATTTGGAAGATATGGTGATTCAAACCAGAATCGCCGGAACTGGTGTTGTAGCAACCCTGGAAGGTGGAAAACCGGGCAGAGTGATATTACTGCGTTTTGATATGGATGCTCTGCCGGTAACGGAAAATACCGGTGTGAATTACTCCTCTGAAAAGGTAGGAGTGATGCATGCCTGTGGCCATGATGGTCACCTGGCAATTGGCTTGACAGCCGTGCGGTTACTGCATGCGGGGCGTGAAAATCTTCCCGGAACGATAAAATTTGTGTTTCAACCAGCAGAAGAGGGTTTAGGCGGCGCATTAGCGATGATTGCGGAAGGGATTTTAAGTGATCCTATTCCGGATTTGGTCCTTGCACTGCATCTTTGGAATGAAAAACCTCTGGGCTGGATAGGCATAACGGATGGACTTATGATGTCTGCCTCAGAAACTTTCCAGGTTCAGATAACAGGAAAAGGTGGACACGGTGGAAAACCTCATGAAGCCATTGATCCAATCGTCGCGGCAGCCGGAATCATCAATACGCTTCAATCCGTAGTATCCCGGGAGATACCACCGTTGGACAGCGGCGTAATCACGGTCAGTTCGATCCATGGGGGAGAAGCCCATAATGTGATTCCTGAAGAGGTCATCCTCAGCGGCACAATCCGATCCTTCACTGTGGAAACCAGGGATTTGTTACTCAAACGTTTTCATGAGGTTGTTGAACAGACGGCTGCTGCATATTTATGCCACACTAAGGTAACAATCGTGGGTATTTCTCCAGCAGTAAACAATGACCCAAAGATTGCTGCAGTCCTGCGCAGGACTGCGAGTGAACTATTCCCGCAGGCGGTCATTGACCAGGGATACCGGACGATGGCATCAGAAGACATGGCGTTTATGATGCAGGATATACCTGGCTGTTTCTGCCTGATTGGGTCAGCTAATTCCGATAGGGGACTAGATGCCAAACATCATCAACCGGAATTTAACTTTGATGAGCAGGCCTTGACTCAGGGCACAGCGCTGTTGGTTTCGGCGGTTTATGAGCTGCTGAAAGATTGATTAAATAAGAAACAAAGATAAAGGTCAACGAAAGATCATCAATCCGTAAGCACCCGGAGTTTTTAAAACTCCGGGTGCTTTAATAATGCCGGGAGCCTTTGTTTCGAGTAAGCGCTTGACGGCGGTGAATGAGAATGTTAAAATATAATTGGATTAATCTTATTGATCATATTAATCATATTAGGGGCAATTATGGATCATTCAGAGTTCTTCACCTATCTCCTTCAATACTCAGAAACAGAACATGAAAAATTTCCTGCGCTGAAAGAGCTCAGCTCAGAACTCGGTTTAAGCACCTCCAAATTAAGAGAACAAGTGAGCGTTGCCAAAGCCCTGGGTCTGGTGGATGTCCGGCCGCGATTGGGTATTCGCCCGCTGCCGTATTCATTTACACCTGCGGTTGATGCCAGCCTGTGTTATGCAATTCAGCAGGATGCCGCCTATTTTGAAGATTTTGTTGATCTTAGAAGGTACCTGGAATATGCCTATTTTCCCCGGGCTGTGGACCTTTTACAGGAATCAGACCACCAGGAACTTCGAAGACTGGTCCTGAGCGCCTGGGAAAAATTGCGGGGAAGCCCAGTCAGAATTCCCCATGAAGAACACCGGCAATTACATCTCACAATCTATAACCGTTTGCACAACGTTTTTGTGACTGGATTATTGGAGGCTTATTGGGATGCTTATGAAGCCGTTGGATTAAATGTCTACGCCGATCTGGATTACCTGGAACAGGTCTGGACCTATCATGATCAGCTGGCGGAAGCTGCGATTATCAAGGATAAATCCCGGGGATTGGTTATCCTCAGGGAGCATTTTGATTTGATGGATCGCTTGTTGACCTAAAACTTATTGACGGGGATGGTACTACAGGAGTTTTTAATGGCAAAAACAAACCCAGGAGTGGATGAAATTACAAAAACACAGAAAACAATAAACGAATTTTCGATAAATATCGCTACTGTGAATGGGTCTGGCAGTCAGACAGCAAATCTGACCTTGATCAGATCAATTTTTAAAATGGGGATTCCAGTTTCAGGTAAAAACATCTTTCCCTCAAACATTCAAGGTTTACCCACCTGGTATAAAATTCGCGTCAGCAAAGCCGGGTATTTAGCGCGCAGTCAAAAAACAGAAATTGGGGTTGCAATGAATCCCAAGACCTTTACGGATGATCTGGAAGACCTGGCTCCGGGCGGCGTTTTTCTTTACGCTGACCATATTAAAGAACCAATTCTCCGTGAGGACCTGATTCTCTGCCCCATGCCTGTAAAAACGCTTGTTAAAGAGGCTAAACCTCCCCGGGAACTGAGGGTTTATGTCGCCAACATGGTGTATGTTGGGGTGTTGGCATATCTACTTGATATCCAGCTGAAAACTCTGGAAATCGCGCTTGATTTTCACTTCAGGGGTAAACAAGGTGCGGTTGATTTTAATTTATCTGTGATCCAGGATGCTTTCCAATGGGCTGAAAACAACCTGGAGATTGTTTCACCTTTTAAGGTTCAACCGTTGAATTTAACCGACGGATGCAATTTGGCCAACGGCAATACTGCCGGTGGGTTAGGAACGATTTATGGCGGAATGCACTTTTTGTCATGGTACCCAATCACACCGGCCACGAGTTTACCGGAGGCGATTCTTGAGTATGCTCCGGGGCTAAGAAAAGATCCCGAAACAGGAAAGAGCACCTATGCTATTATTCAGGCCGAGGATGAATTGGCATCGATTGGCATGGTGGTTGGTGCGGGTTGGGCTGGATTACGGGCGATGACAGCAACGTCTGGTCCCGGATTGAGTTTGATGAGTGAATATGCCAGCCTGGCTTACTTCGTGGAAATTCCGATTGTGGTCTGGGTAATCCAGCGGGTGGGTCCTAGTACGGGACTGCCAACCCGGACAGCGCAAGGTGATGTTAACCTGACCTATTACCTTGGGCAGGGGGATACCAAACATGTGGTGCTTATCCCTGGGACAGTGAAAGAGTGTTTCGAATTTGGCTGGAAAGCCCTGGATCTGGCGGAGTTACTGCAAACACCGGTATTTGTGCTTTCTGACCTGGATTTGGGACAGAATCAATGGATGACACCACCGTTTGAGTACCCGGACACGCCCATCGAACGAGGAAAGATCCTTTGGGAAGAGGACTTAGAGAAAATAAAGGGTGAGTGGGGCAGGTATCTTGATCATCTGGATGGGGATAACATACCTTATCGGACAGTGCCCGGAAACCAGCATCCTAAAAGTGCATATTATGCCCGGGGAACAGGACATGATGATTATGCCAATTACAGCGAGAAACCTGAAGTTTGGGAAGAAAACCTGGATCGGATAAAAAGAAAAGTGGAGTCGTCCCGCACTATGCTGCCAGAACCGGAAATTACCACCCGTTCCGGCGCTAAAAACGGGATTATTGCTTTTGGTTCTACTGACGCTGCTGTCAAGGAGGCCTGCGATTATTTAGCAGCTGAAGGAGTAAAATTGGATTATCTGCGGGTGCGCGCTTTACCTGTTGGTTCAAAAGTGCTGGAATTTATCCGGGAATATGAGCAGGTATATGTGATCGAAAATAACCGGGATGGGCAAATGCACAGTATTCTTTCTTTGGAGCTGCCTGATCGGTCTTCAAATCTGGTTTCCTTATCACATATTGATGGTTTGCCATTGAGCGCGGAGTGGATCAAAGAGGCAGTTTTGGAAGAGGAGAAATCTTAATGGCTGAGAAAACGGTCAAACAGAATGAACTTGGATTAACCAAAGAGGATTACAAAGGCCAAAAGACAACTTTATGCCTGGGCTGCGGGCACAACGCGATTGTTGGCCAGATCATCTCAGCTTGTTTTGAGCTGAATATCCCACCAGAAAGATTGGTTAAGGTCAGCGGGATTGGCTGTTCCAGTAAAGCGCCTACCTACTTTATGAATCGTTCTTTTGGGTTTAATGGCTTGCATGGCCGGATGCCCTCTTTGGTTACCGGCGCTTTGTTTGCGGATACATCCTTGATTGGAATTGGCGTTAGTGGTGATGGGGACACAGCAAGTATCGGGATGGGACAGTTTAAGCATGTTATAAGACGTAATCTGCCTATGCTCTATATCGTTGCCAATAATGGTGTTTACGGCCTGACAAAAGGTCAGTTCTCAGCAACTGCAGAGCAGGGTTTGGCGCTTAAAAAACAGGGTCAAAACCGTTATGTGCCAGTTGATATTGTCTGGGAAGCCATTGCCGGTAGAGCATCTTTTGTTGCCCGAACTTTCTCTGGCGACCCCCAGCAGTTAAAGGCATTAATAAAAGCAGGCTTACACCACCGCGGAATTGCAGTTATCGATGTGATCAGCCCCTGCGTGACCTTTAACAACCAGGATGACTCATACCACTCTTTTGCCTGGGGTAAATCCCATGAAGTTGCTCTCCATGAATTATCATTTGTCCCGCCTGTTAAGGCAATTAAAGTTCAATACGAGAAAGGTGAAACCCTGGAAGTTCCCCTTTATGATGGGACACATATCATCCTTAAAAAACTTGGTCAAGATTATGAACCAACTGACCGGGTCAAAGCTCTCCAGATGCTTGAAAACGCCAATCGCAAAAACCAGTTAATTACAGGTTTAATTTACATCAACCCAAAACAAAAATCACTCTTTGATTTATATGATCTGCCGGATATGCCGCTCAATAGACTTCCTATTGAAAAATTGCGCCCGAGTCCTGAATCTCTGGAGGAGATCAATCAACAAATGTTTTGATGCAATTTGAACCTCATCATAAATGGACCGGTTCTCAAGGATTGGAAAACGAATAATTTTCAAAACGAATTGCCTATGGTTGACTGATTAATTATTATTGGTTGTTGGTTATTGATCTTACCTGGGAGGAGCCATGGCTCTTTGGAGACAACCACTTGATAGAGACCGCATCCTGATTACGCAGGGCATCGTTCATATCATCGATGACCGCTGTAAAGGATGCGGGTTTTGTATTGAATTTTGCCCCCAGGAAATCCTTTTTATTTCCACCCGTACAAATGCCAAAGGATATCATCCCCCGGAAATTCTCCCGGATGTTCACTGCATCAATTGCGGGTTGTGCACGCTTTTATGTCCAGATTTTGCGATATATATTGAGGATGGCGGAAAACATACTCCAGACAAAGTAATTCCTATTCACCGGCACGAGGGTAGAGATGAGTAAAGAAAAGGGCAGACTCACCGGGGAACATTTTATGCTGGGCGACCACGCCTGCGCGGAAGGCGCGATTCTAGCGGGATGCCGATTTTTTGCCGGTTACCCAATTACGCCGGCGACCGAGATTGCTGAAAGAATGTCCGTTCGGCTGCCGCAGGTGGATGGACATTACGTCCAGATGGAAGATGAGCTGGCATCCATGAATGCTATCTTGGGAGCTTCCTGGGCAGGCGTAAAATCCATGACAGCCACCAGCGGTCCTGGATTTTCATTGATGATGGAAAATCTAGGTCTCGGCATCATGCTGGAAACCCCTTGTGTGATTGTGAACGTCCAGCGTGGAGGACCCTCTACTGGCCTGCCGACATTGGTCGGGCAGCAGGATATGATGCAGGCCAAATGGGGTTCCCATGGAGACTATGAAATTATTGCTCTCTGCCCCGGATCACCGCAGGAACTTTTTGATCTCACCATTCGGGCCTTTAACTTATCCGAGAAGTACCGGACTCCTGTCCTGGTCATGACGGATGCGGAAGTTGGGCACATGACGGAAAAAGTAGTGATCCCTCCCCCGGAAGAGGTTGAGATCCTCAACCGACCTCAAATTCAAAAAGGAGATGTTGAGCCGGATCGTTTCCGGATTTACAGAGAGAGCCCCAATAGTGTTCCAGGGTATGTCTCTCCCATGGTAAAAGCAGGGGAAGGTTATCGCATACATGTAACCGGTTTAACCCACGATGAGCGGGGATATCCTGCCATGAACGCGGAGGCAAATGAGTGGAATGTCTCCCGGCTGATGGAAAAAATTACAGCCAACAGGGAGGACATTATCCAACTGGAAACAGATAAGCTCAGGAACGCAGAGGTGGTTGTGGTTTCCTACGGGATTTCAGCCCGCACCTCCCTCTGGCCAATCGAGCAGGCAAGGGAAGAAGGCATTAAGGTTGGCTATCTCCGGCTGATCACTGTCTGGCCATTCCCGGAGGGCACCATCTCTAAACTTGCTAATAAGGTCAAAGCGTTTGTTGTGCCGGAGATCAATATGGGTCAGATTACCCGCGAGGTTGAACGCTGTGCTGCTGGGAATGCACAGGTATTTGGTGTCCATAAACCTGGCGGTGATATCCTGGATCCCAAGGATGTATTGGATACCATCAGGAAAGCTGCGGCAGTAACTCAGAAAACCTGAATACCGTCGGTATGGAATTGGTGCAGTAAAGCGGAGGAAAAAATATGTCAGCAGATACGATGGAGCGCAGTGAGCGGTTAATGATCATGAATTATGACACGCCGACTGAGAGTGATTGGGAACCCGGATTGCATCCGATGGATGATTTGCTGCGTGGTGAACGGCTTCCCCATATCTGGTGTCAGGGCTGTGGTTTGGGCACCGCGTTAACTTCATTTATCAGCTCCTTAAAATGGCTGGAGAAGAATCAGGGGTGGGATCTCGACAAAGTCGCTGTTGTATCAGGTATTGGCTGTACAGGTAGAATTGCCGGTTATGTGAGGTTGGATTCTTTCCATACCACCCACGGCCGGGCGATTCCATTTGCTACCGGTCTAAAAATTGCCAATCCGGATTTGAAGGTAATTGTCATATCGGGTGATGGTGATATTGCCGGGATTGGGGGAAATCACCTGATCCACGCTGCCCGGAGGAACCTGGGCATCACGGTTATTTGTGTGAACAATTTTAATTACGGCATGACGGGTGGTCAGGTAGGACCGACAACACCCCATGAAGCCCGGGCGGTCACGGCCCAATATGGAAATTACGAATTTCCTTTTAATCTACCTTACCTGGCTGCAGCCAGCGGGGCATCCTTTGTCGCTCGCTGGACAGTTCTTCATGCCCGTCAGTTGGATTGGACTTTAAGGAAAGCTTTAATCCATCCCGGATTTAGTTTTGTGGAAATTATTGCTCCTTGTTCAACTGCCTATGCCCGCTGGAATCCTGAGGGGAAGGGTTTGGACCCGGAAAATCTCCAGCGGCGAGGTTTGGAGGTAATGAAACATTACCAAAAAGTGGGCAAGATTGAACAAGGCATTCATCCCAAAGATGCCCACGTTAAGGTGAATGACTCCGGGGAAGTGATTGAAATTATTGAAGGAGAATTCCTGGATGAAACCAGGCCTGATTTTATAGAAGCCATTAATCAGCGTGCCAAACTAGCAGAAAAGTACTGGCTGGGTGAAAAAGATGCTCTGGACAAACGGAAAAAACTGCCACCAAAAAAGGGAAAAGTTCCCCGAACTGAAATCCAGTTAGGAGGCTTTGGCGGCCAGGGCATTATGAGTGCAGGCAAAATTATCGGCATGGCAGCTGCGATATATAACAATCTGGAAGCCTGTTTTACCCAGAGTTATGGACCGGAAGCGAGAGGGGGAGCGGCAGGATCACAGATTGTAATTTCCAGCACTCCTATTCACCATCCGCATCTGACCCAGCCAACCAGTATGATCATAATGTCCCAGGGGGCTTATGATAAATATATAGCTGATTTATTGCCAGGTGGTGTGCTGCTGATTGATGATGAATTAGTGACTCTGCCGGCTGAACATCGGGAAGATATCAAAACCTATGGGATCTCAGCGACGAAAATCGCTAAAGATGCTGGCAATAACCGGGCTGCCAACACAGCCATGCTGGGTTTCTGGACAGCCGTGGAAAAGATCGTGGACAAAGAGGCAATGCAGGAGTCTATCGCTGAATCTGTGCCGCCCAAAACAGTCAGTTTAAATTTGGATGTGTTTGAATCCGGGTATAAAAAGGGACTGGATCTGGTTAAGAAATGATTTGCAGGGAAAAACTCTATGGGTAGCGAAGTGCTCATCATCGGCAGCAGCCAGGCAGGATTACAAGCCGCATCAGATCTTGCTGATATTGGCTTGAAGATACATCTTGTTGAACCCAGACCTTTTATGGGGAAAGAAGGAGAACACATTTTTCCTGATTATCTGGTTAACCTGCGGCTGCTTGAGATCTTAAAACACCCCAATATTTCATCCTGGACAAATACCGTACTTGAAGACTTAAGTATGGAAAACGATAGCTACCGTGCTGTACTGCAGCAGTTTCCTCGCTATATTGATCTCTCAAAATGTACAGCTTGTGGCGCTTGTATCGACATCTGCCCGGTTACTGTCCCCGGAACCAGTAGAAAAGCCATCTATCTGGGGGGGCAACCTGATTGTGCAGTGATTGAAAAGGGAGGAATTTCTCCCTGCACCACCGCCTGCCCGGCAGGAATCCACGTTCAGGGTTATGTGGCGTTGATCGCCCAACAACGGTACCGGGAAGCATACGATTTGATCCATTCAGCGCTGCCGTTTCCTTCAGTTTGTGGTCGGGTATGTAATCATTATTGTGAAGAATCCTGCTCGCGGGGCAAGTTTGATGAAGCAGTGAATATTATGGCCCTGAAACGTTATGTGGCGGATTGGGCTTACCGGCAAAAAGATGACCAACCGGAGAACCAAACGGTATCTTTGGATTTTACTTCGGATAAGAATAATAAAATCTCCTCTGGGAAAACGGTAGCCGTGATTGGGGCGGGACCGGCTGGGTTAACTGCAGCCCGAGACCTGGTTCGCAGCGGACACGCGGTTACAGTTTATGACGCCAATTCTACAGCAGGCGGCATGATGCGGGTTGGCATTCCACCCCATCGTCTGCCTTATGATCAATTGGATTGGGAAATTCAACAAATCCTTTTCGAAGGAGTTGAACTAAAGCTTAATACCTGGGTGGATGATATTCCCGGTCTTTTGAGAGATGGATATGATGCTGTACTTATTGCTACGGGTGCTCATGAGGCAGTGAAAATTTCCATTGAAAATGCTGATCATCCGGAAAACTGGCTCAGTCTTGATTTTCTAAAGAGGGCGTGTCTGGGAGAAGAAATTGATCTCAAAGGCAGAAAAATCATTGTTCTGGGGGGAGGGGATGTTGCCATGGATTCTGCCAGGGTGGCAGTTCGATTGGGAACCCCAGAAGTTCGACTTGTTTGCAGAGGGTTGAGGGCATCGTTTAATGAAATCCTGGAGGCTGAAGAAGAGGGCATAGAAATCATCCGGGGTAGGGTATTTAAAAGGATAGTCCTCGATAACGGTGATATTGCCGGTGTGGAATGTTTGGAAGCGGAAGTTGGAGAGATAATTAATGGAAAACGCCAGTTCACAGAACTTCTCGGTACTGAACATCTTATCCCTGGAGATCTGGTGATTTGGGCCGTTGGGCAAAGACCGGATTTTACATTTTTGCCGGAAGATGAACGGATTGTTTTGCTTTCACCGCAAGGAATACAGACTGATAACCAGATGATGACAACTATGGAAGGTGTATTTACCGCAGGAGATGTCCGTCGCGGAACCACCTTTTTTGTTGTTGATGCTGTGGGGGAAGGGCATCATGCTGCCCGGGCCATTGACCATTTCTTGGAGGGGAAATCACTCGAGGTTATGCTGCAGAGCCCCTTGGAAGTAATTCTCAGCCAGGAAGAAATGCAAATCAGAATTGATCAGAGAGAAGAAGCCGGGATCAATCGAACACTGGTTCCTCACCTGCCTGTGAGCGATCGGGAAAATAATTTTTGTGAAGTGGATTTGACTCTTGGGGAAGAAGCAGCGCTTCAAGAAGCAGGACGCTGCTTGATCTGCGGACCCTGCAGTGAGTGCATGGCCTGTGTAGAGGTGTGTGAACCGGGGGCGGTGATTCATAACCAGACCGGATCAAGGACTGTCCTGAATCTTGATGCTGTGATAATTACGGATGATTCAATGATTGAATTTGACGATTTGAATATTTACGGGATTGCCGCGGATGATCTATATGCAGGATCGGCTGTTGCTTTCCAGGTGATAAAAAATCTGAAAGTAATCCCTGCCAGCCCGCTCCAAATCCTCTCCTCGGAAGTTTCACCCGAGAATATCATTGACAGAATTGGATTATTCCTCTGTCAGTGCGGCGGAGAGATATCCGAAATTGTGGATACCCATTCCCTCGCTGAAGAAGCAGCCGACTGGTCCGGGATAGTCTATGCCCAGGAGTTACCTTTTTCCTGTGCTGAAGATGCTGCTGATGAACTCAGGGAAATCATTCAGGAGCAAAACCTAGGAAGAGTGATTCTGGCGGCCTGTACATGCTGTTCCCTGGATCAAGTTTGTTTTAGCTGTACTTATCAGCGTCTGCGCTGTAAAGAGAATCTGGGAGTATTTTCATCCCTGAAGACCAGCACCCCCTTTGAATTTGTCAACATCCGGGAGCAGTGTGCCTGGGTGCATATGGATGACCCGGAAAGAGCAACAGCGACCGCGAAATCCTTGATAAATACCGCCCTGGCGCGATTGGGATATGCAAAATCTCGAGATCCACTTCTCTCTCAAGATCCAATAAAGGTCCTGATACTTGGAACCGGTCCTGCCGGGCAGGATTGCAGTTCATCACTTGATCAATTGGGCATCCACGTAGATGGAGCGGAGTACATCCCTTCGGAGATCCTGCGGATTGGTGGTCATTTCCAAATTAACAATGAAATATCTGAAACGCGAGCTGATCTACTGGTCATATCGCCAGCAGATGAAAAGGAATTAGGGCAGTTTGAGGATGTCCTTAAGATGCCGGATGGACGATCTCTTCTTCCTTTGATAGATAATCAGATTGACTCTCTGGATTTTGGGGTAATTATTACACCACCCGATGTGGCTGCCGGGATTTCAGGTCAGGCAGCAGCGGCCCGGATTGCTGCCTGGATAAGTCGGATTTCCAACCGGACTATATCTTCCGCGGCTGAGGTTGATACATCTCGCTGCCGCGCGTGTGGAACCTGTGTTGAAGTGTGTGGATTTGGTATACCGGAGCTTTTTGAGGAAGCTTCCGGACGATATTCACAGATTGATCCGAAATTATGTTTAGGCTGCGGCATCTGTGCTGCTCATTGTCCTTCTGGAGCGATTACAGCCAAGAGCGCTTCAGATTCGCAGTTGGAAGATATGCTTGATGCAATCTTGACATGATATGAAGATTCAAGAAAACGGTTCAAAAATTATTTTGTTTACCTGTAACTGGAATGCCCTCAGCGGACTCGAGGCAGCGGGTGCAGAAAAAATACCCTATTCTACCTCAGTGTACCCGATCAGGCTTTCCTGTTTGGGGCGGGTCACACCGGGGATTATTCTGAAGGCGTTTGAGAAAGGCGCCGCAGGTGTATATTTACTGGGTTGTCTCGAAGGTGAATGCCATTATGAAACCGGCAGTCAACAAATTAAGGAGGTTTTTCTGGAAACCAGGAATCTTTTAAAACTGCTGGGTTATCAGGATAATCAATTTCAATTGGATTTTGTAGCTGTCGGGAATGGCAGGTCCTTTGTGGAGAAAGTCCAAAGATTTGTGAAAGGAATTGAGAAACTAAAAGAAAATCAATGAACGGATTAAAACAGATCATCCAATCAAACCGCGTATGGCTTTGTCTTGATTGCGGAAAATGCAGTTCCGTTTGTCCTATTACACGGCATGTAGTTGACCGTTATACCAGTCCCCGGCTGTTGGTAGAAACGGCGACAGGTTTGGGCGAGGATGCTGTATTAGATGACCCGCTTCTCTGGTCTTGCTTAACCTGTAATCGATGTACTGAGATTTGTCCCTCCCTGGTATCTTTTTCTGATTTTATCCAGAATGTCCGGGAAGCAGCCAGAGATGAGAATCGTTCCAGCGATTGCACTCACGGAGGGATGATGCAAACCTGGAGCCGGATGATGACCGATCCTGAATTAAAGCAGAACCGGCTGGGATGGATTGAAAACGGTCTCAGAACATCTGAAGAATCAGATACGGTATATTTTACTGGTTGTTTGCCCTATTATGATGCCGCATTTGAAAAATTAAACATTGAGGGAACAGAGATTGCCAGAGCTGCCTTAAAGATACTTAACTATCTGGGTATTGAACCCGTAGTATTAGCGGATGAACGCTGCTGCGGTCATGATCAATTTTGGCAGGGTGATATGACAGCCTTCCGCAAATTGGCGGAAGCGAATTTGGAAATCTTAAAGAATACAGGAGCCAAACGGATCGTCACTACCTGTCCCGAGTGTGCCTGGACCTTGAAACACACATATCCAGACATCATTGATGATTCCGGAATGGAGGTACTGCACTTGGCAGAACTATTGGCAGAAACAGATTTGTTGGACAGACTCCCAAAAAGCACTGACACTGCTCTCAAACAAGTTACTTACCAGGATCCCTGCCGGTTAGGTAGATTTTCCGGTGTTTATCAGTCGCCTCGTGATTTAATCCAGGGACTGGGATATGTAATCAAAGAGATGGACCACAACCGGAAAGCCAGCCTCTGCTGCGGAACAAGCTGCTGGTCTTCCTGCGGCCAGGTAAATAAAAAGATCCAGGTGGAGCGGCTGAAGGAGGCAAAATCTACTGGGGCAGAGCTGCTGATCACGGCTTGTGTAAAATGCCAGATTCATTTTAAATGCGCTCAGAATGATCCGGTCCTGGAAGGGGAAGTTCAGATCAATATTCGCGATCTGACTACATTAATTGCTGAGAAACTCTAGAGAATCATATTGAATACGATACCTATGGCTGAGACCAAACGGATAGTGACTGATAGGAGGCTACCATTGCCAGATAATAATTTACGCATTGGGGTTTTTGTTTGTGATTGCGGATCAAATATTGCCGGAACGGTAGATACCGAAGCTGTCAGGGAGTATGCAGCCGGACTGCCAGGGGTGACCGCGGCGATCCGGAATAAATATACCTGTGCGGGTCCTGGTCAGAAGGAGATTCAGCAGGCCATCGTCGAACACAATCTCAACCGGGTTGTTGTTGCGTCTTGTTCACCCACTTCTTACGAGGTGATCTTCCGCAAATGCATTGGAGGAGTCGGGTTAAACCCCTATTTGCTGGAGATGGCAAATATCAGGGAGCATTGTTCCTGGGTGACCTCCGGCGATAAAAAGGCAGCTACAGAAAAAGCAAAAAAAATAGTAAAGGTGGCTGTTGCCCGATCCCGCTGGCTGATTCCCCAGGATGAAGAGCAAATTCAAGTAACCGATGCTGCCTTGGTGATCGGCGGTGGGGTGGCGGGAATCCAGGCTGCTCTTGACCTGGCTGATTCCGGACATCAAGTATTCCTGGTTGAGCGGGAACCATCTATCGGCGGCATTATGGCCCAGCTGGATAAAGTGTTTCCGGATATCGAATGTAGTATTTGAATTCTTGGACCCAAAATGATGGATGTCGGTCGACATCCAAAAATCAAATTACTAACATTTTCAGAAGTAGAAGATATCTCCGGCTATGTGGGCAATTTTAAAGTCCGGATCCGCAAAAAAGCCCGTTACGTAGATGAAACCGAGTGTACTTCTTGTGGGGATTGCGTGGAGGTCTGCCCGATTGTGATCCCGGATAAATTCCAGGAGGGTTTGGGAAGCCGCCGGGCAATATTCTTGTCATTTCCCCAGGCTGTTCCCTCGGCTTATATTGTGAATGCAGATGAATGCCTGGGGCAGAATCCCATCGCTTGCGGGAAATGTATTGAAGCTTGTGAAAAATCCTGTATCGACTTTGGTATGAAGGATGAAATTATTAATGTAAACGTGGGCGTTGTGATTGTTGCTACTGGTATGGATATCTATGATCCAACACCGCTGAACGAATATGGCTACACAGATTTTTCGAATGTGATGACCAGCCTGGAGTTTGAACGGCTGATTTGCACTGGGGGTCCGCTGGAAGGTAAATTGGGTCGTCCGAGTGACCTGGCCTTCCCGAAACGAATTGGTTTCATCCAGTGTGTAGGGTCAAGAACCCAGGATCCGGAACGCGGTAACCCTTACTGCTCAAATTTCTGCTGTATGAACACCATTAAAACAACCCAATACCTGAAGGATGCCCACCCCCAAGTGGAATCCACCGTGTTTTATACTGATCTGCGAGCCTTTGGTAAGGGATTTGAGGAATTGTTGATGCGCAGTAAAGGGAACGGTGTGAAGTATATTCGTGGTTTACCCGGGGAGGTGGTGGAGGATCCCGATACAGGAAATCTTCATCTGACAGTGGAAAATACAACCAGCAACCGGTTGGAAAACCACAGTTTTGATATGCTGGTATTGGCTGTAGGGGCTGTCCCGGCTGAAAATACAGAGACCATCCGCCAGATGGTCAGTCTCTCAAAATCTCCCAGTGGATTCTTGCGTGAAGCCCATCCGAAACTGCGCCCTGTCGATACTCCCACCAAAGGCGTCTTTATTGCCGGTGGTGTGGAAAGCCCCAAGGATGTCCGCGGAAGTGTCACCCAGGCATGCGCTGCGGCCTCCAGGGCATCTATTTTGTTAAGTAAGGATCAATTCTCAGTGGACGCTATCACAGCGGTGATTGATGAGGAGCTGTGTAAAAATTGCGGTATCTGTGTAGATGTTTGTCCCTTCAATGCCATTGTCTGGGAAAAAGGGCAGGCAGCTGAGGTCATCACTGCGGCCTGCACCGGTTGCGGAACCTGTGCGGCGGAATGTAAATTCAACGCCATAGAAATGCGTCACTTTTCTGATCAAGCCATTTATGCCCAGATTGATGCTATGCTGGAAGATAATCCACAGGAATCGATTGTAACTTTTGCTTGTAATTGGTGCTCATACGCTGGTGCAGATACCGCAGGTGTGGGACGGTTGCAGTATCCCCCCCATGCAAATATCATCCGGACCATGTGTTCCGGACGCGTAAGTCCGGAATTTGTTTGGTATGCCTTTAGAAAAGGTGCTCCCGTTGTGCTGGTATCTGGCTGCCATTATGTGGACTGCCACTATATTGATGCCAACCGCAGCACCACCCGACGCGTAGATGGTTTATGGGATGGGTTGAAAAAAGCTGGTGTAGATCAAGGTAGACTGATGCTGGAATGGTGTTCAGCAGCTGAGGGAACCCGCTGGCAGCATATCATGAAACAGGCTGAGGAAAAACGGCTGGCAGTAGATTTGGAAATGATCCAGGAAACCCGCTCGTTATTGATGGAAGCCAAGGTTCCCGGTCCGCGCAATCCCAGGGTAAAAGATGAGAACCAACCGGCGGATTATCAGTGTTTAGTTTGTGGTGACTGCTGGAGTGGAACCTACCATTCCGATTCAGAGCGCAGCTGTTCAACCTGTCGATCCAACAGTGTGCGCTGGATCCGCAAGCGCTGATCCTGTCTGAAAATAAAAAAAAGAGCCCGGGATTTCCAGGCTCTTATATTTTAAAGTTGTTTCCTAGGGGGTGGGTGTAACTTCTGCAATTGCTTCACCAGTCCAGGTAAATACCCGCGCTTCACTCTCGCTGCCAGCGGTTTCCCAGATTGAATTGCCGTTTTCATCCACATCTACCTGACGGACTGTGCTGATAGTCCAGCGGTATATATGAGGGGAGTCTTCAGTTGCCCGGAAGGATCCGGGAACGATGAATTTAGTATCCGTCACATATTGCACCAGTTTTCGGCCTTTGCCCTCGGTGAGATCCATCACAGAGACCTGGTAAGCCTCATTAGCATTGATTAAACCTACAGATGACCACTGCAGGGTAACCTGGTTATCATTGAGGGAGAATACTGCGCCATCTGGCGGCAGCAGCAGATTGGGTGCTGGGTAAGGCGGAGGAGGCGTGGGTGTCAGGGATGGACCAGGTGTTGCAGCCCGTTCACAGAGCGGAATGATCAGTGTGAGCCCCTCATAGACAGTGTTGCTTACCATGCCGTTATAGGATTTAATGGCATCTTCTGGCACGTTATAGTTCAGGGCAATGGTATTGAGGGTATCCCCTTCAGAGACTTCGTAGGCTACCTTGTCACAGGCTGCCTGGGTACCTTCTATTCCGCTTAATGTTGCTGTCGGGAAAGATGTGGCTGTTGGTGTAGGATGTGGTATCTTCAGTTCCTGTCCCTCAAACAGCGTATCACACGAAGCCGGGATACTATTAAGGAGAACAATGGATTTAATCGAGACCTCAAACCGGGCAGCGATCGCCAGGCAAGAGTCATTGGCAACAATGACATAGGTTAATGGAGTGGGGGTTGGCATCGGTGAAGGGGTAGCCGTCGGCGGTTCCGGGGTTGGCGTTGGCGTTACTGTCAGTGTTTGGGTCAGGGTGGGTGTTACCGTGGTGTCCACCATCGCACCGGTTTGCTGTAAAGCCAGGTAAACCATTCCGGCGCCGATCATCAGGAAAAAAGCTACCAGACCGATTACGGCAGGGAGTCCAAGGGTGATTTCAGGCATCCGCCCCCCGCGGACGACCTGTGCATCTGCTTTTGTTCCGCCTAATGTACTACCGCAAACCAGGCAGCGCTCCGCATCTTCCTTAACGCGGGTTCCGCATGTTGGGCAGATTTTTTTACTCTCATTCGCCATAAGATCACTCTTTTATCTTATTTTTGTCAATAGACAGCGGCAATTATACCAGAACATCGAGGGATGGATAGTGTCTGATAAAGGGTAGATTGTTAAGGGAGTAATGAGCCGAAATTAGTGGTGTAGAGACAAAAAAGATGAGTTAGTGGAGGGTGAAAAGGGAGGAATAGTGGAATTTCCGACGAATTGTTTATTCGTTACGATGAAGGAGTTTGCCAGCTAATTCCCGCAGTATATCTCCAGCTTCGCCACTCGGTTGGGCGTTTTCTAGGGCAGTGAGGGCGAGATCCGTCAGGCGGTCAGCAGTGTTTTGTGCATAGGCACGACCTCCTTCAGCTTCCAGCATCCGGCTTAACTCCGTGGCTTCTTTACTTTTGATGGGTCCTACAGACCAGCATTCATAAAACCCTTTTTTCTGCGTCAATCCATAAAGTACCGGTAAAGTTTTTTTACCGGTGACCAGATCCCCAGTGTTTGATTTGCCGATCTGCTCCTGATTTCCCCAGGTTCCTAATATATCATCCTGGGCTTGAAATGCCAGGCCAAGATAATGTCCAAAATCCCGGTAATTGGATTGAAGGTCCTCTGGAACAGAAGCGCATAAGGCACCCACCTCCATGCTGAATGCCAGCAGGGCAGCGGTTTTTCCACTTACCATCTGCCAGTACTCTTCGAGAGAGACCTGGTCCAAGTTTTCAAAAAGAATATCCAGATGTTGCCCCTGGGTCAGGCGCAAGCAAGTGGTGTGAAACAATTTACCTGCCTGCAGGACAGTTTCCCACGAAAGGGTCTTTTCAAGGTTCATCAGGGATAAATTAGCCAGGGCAAACACGGCATCACCGGTGTTGATAGCCTGGGCTTCTCCCCAGTTTTTCCACACTGTGGGCCTTCCCCGCCGGAGTGAGCTGTTATCCTCGATATCATCATGGATGAGGGAAAAGTTATGGATCAGTTCTACGGCTGCTGCCGCTGGTAAAGCTGCCTGCCAATCTCCACCGGCAGCTTCTGCTGCCAGCAGAACTAAAAGGGGACGGATTTGTTTTCCCTCAGCTTTAGGACCTGCGTTTTCTCCGGTCCAACCCAGCTGGTAGGTAATCATACTTTGCAGTTCGGGGGTACCGTGATCTGCTGACGAGGCGATGGCCACTCTTAATTCCTTCCGCAAAGCAGGCCTGGCTTTCTCGGCAAAAGCGGAAAATCCGGAAGATATGTTCATGAGGAGCTGTTTTTAATTAATTGAGACCGGGAGAGGGAATTCAGATCACTGGCGCCGGCAGCAAACATACATATTTGGAGCTCTTTTTTAATTCGATTAATTTCGTTTATCACAGCACTGGGGGAGTGAACAGCGGCTTTCAGGAATGGTCCAGCTAATCCACCCATCACTGCCCCGAGTGCAATACATTTGGCGATATCCACCCCGTTCCTTAATCCTCCGGAGGCAAATAGAGGGAGTTCAGGAACGGCAGAATGAACGATTTGAACCGTTTCCGCGGTTGGGATTCCCCAATCTATAAAAGCGGAGGCGATTTTCCGCTGATCATCCGTTTCTGCCCGATGCATTTCCACCTCGGTCCAGGAAGTTCCTCCCGCGCCGGCAATATCCAGCGCTGAAACCCCGGCATTTTTTAGTTGGACGGCTGCCTGGCTGGAGAATCCCCAGCCGACTTCTTTTACGATCACCGGTACTTCCAGGGTTTTACAAACTCCTTCAATTTTATCTAGCAGACCGGCAAAACGGGTGTTTCCGTCCGGCATGACTGCTTCATGGAGCGGGTTTAGATGCAGAATCAAAGCATCCGCTTCGATCATATTTACAGACCGACGGCAATCTTCCACGCTAAATCCGTAATTCAGCTGCACCGCGCCAAGGTTAGCGAAAAGGAGAACATCGGGCGCAGCCTCTCGAACTTGAAATGTATCAACCAAACCGGGATCTTCCAGGGCGGCCCGCTGCGATCCTACTCCCATGGGTATCCCTGTTTCTTGAGCAGCTTTCGCCAGGTTGCGGTTGATGGTTCCAGTATCTTCAGTTCCGCCAGTCATTGAGGAGATAAACAGGGGAGCGGCGAGGTCTTTTCCAAAGAGGGAGAAACCGAGTCTGATATCTTCCAGATTCAATTCCGGCAGTGCCTGGTGGGTAAACCTGTAATTTTCCAGCCCGGTAGTTAAACCGGAACGAACATTCTGGTCTAAATTAATCCGGATATGATCTGCTTTTCTGCTGCTGGTGGAGGAGCTCTTTTCTGGCATAAAAAGTCCTTGTGATGTTGGTATGGTAACAGTCACCCCCCTCGGTGTCAACGGAAGTTCAACTTGATCCAGTGAACCTTGTCCAGTGAACCTTGACATCTCCCTTCCTGCGGTTACAATACACACAAACCAGGAAACGGAACGAAAATCTATCTAATTTGTTTACAAAGATATCATTGAATCATTAAGTTTGGAGCTAGGAGGAGCCATCATGACCGATACATTTGAGAAGGTCAAGAAAATAATTATTGAATTGCTGGCAGTTGATCCGTCCAAAGTGACAACAGAAGCCCGTTTCCGGGAGGATTTGGAAGCGGATTCCCTTGACTTGGTGGAACTGATCATGGAATTTGAAGATGAATTCGGGGGCGAAATTTCTGATGAAGATGCCCAGAAGATTGCCACGGTTGGGGATGCTGTCCAATTCCTGGAAAAAAATATGTAGTCTGAAAACGTTTTGAAAAAGACTAAAAAGTCTGCCAATTTTGGCAGACTTTTTTATTTCCTTTAGAGCAGTGAGGGGATTTCTTCCGGGTGTTTGGCGACTTTTACCCCGGCTTTCTCCAGGGCTTTGATTTTATCTTCTGCCAATCCAGTTCCTCCTTGAACGATAGCACCAGCATGTCCCATCCGTTTATCAGGAGGGGCGGTACGGCCGGCAATAAAGGAAGCTACTGGTTTTGTGACGTTTTTGGAGATATACTCTGCCGCCTGTTCTTCGTCAGTTCCACCAATTTCTCCGATCAGAACAATTTTTTCAGTTCCAGGATCCTCCTGGAACATCATCAGCGCATCAATAAAATTTGTCCCGTTGATCGGGTCTCCTCCAATCCCTACACAGGTGGACACACCCAAGTTGAGATTTTTCAGGGCATACAGGATTTCATAAGTTAATGTGCCTGAACGGGAGACAACACCAATATTTCCTGGGATAGCAATGTTTCCAGGGATGATGCCAACTTTGGCTTCTGATGGAGTAAGCAGCCCCGGACAGTTTGGACCTATCAACCGGACATCCTTATGATCCAGATAATTCGTGACCCGCATCATGTCATGTACCGGCACTCCCTCTGTGATGCAAATGATTAATTCAATGCCGGCGTCTGCCGCTTCAAACATGGCATCTGCCGCGAACCTGGCAGGAACAAAAATCACCGAAGTGTTCGCGTCGGTGGCGGCTTTAGCAATTTTTACAGAATCAAAAACGGGGATTTTCCCATCCAAAACCCATTCACCGCCTTTTCCAGGTGTCACGCCGGCGACAACCCGGGTTCCATATTCAACCATCTTTTCTGTATGAAATAAACCTTCCTGTCCTGTAATTCCTTGGACTAAAAGGCGGGTATTCTTGTTTACAAAAATGCTCATGCTTATCTCCGTGGATTCCTGTTCTGCTGCTCTACCCTTTGGCAGCGGCAACAGCCATTTTGGCAGCTTCTGCCAATGTATCTGCCGTTTTCATTGATGCGTTCTTCAGCAACCGGCGTCCTTCTGCAGCATTGGTTCCAACCAGCCTGATAACCATGGGAACATCGGTCTTAACAACCTTAAGCGCCTCCAGGATGCCTATTGCTACCAGGTCGCAGCGAGTAATTCCGCCAAAGATATTAAACAAAACCGCTTTTACGTTGGAATCTGAAAGAATGATCTCCAGTGCTGCGGCGACTTTCTCTGAACTTGCTCCCCCGCCAATGTCTAGAAAATTTGCCGGTTCTCCGCCAAATAATTTTATGATATCCATAGTAGTCATGGCCAGACCGGCGCCATTTACCATACAGCCGATATTACCGGCCAGTTTTATAAAAGACAATCCGTGTTCACGAGCTTGAATCTCTGCTTCTTTATCTACATCCAGGTCCCTGTATTTCTCCAGATCAGGATGGCGAAAAAGCGCATTATCATCCAGTACCATCTTTCCATCGACTGCCAGAAGTTGACCCTCTCCAGTGACAACCAGGGGATTGATTTCGGCCAGGGTTGCATCGCTGCCGATGTAAGCCTGCCAGAGGCCTTGGGCGATTTTCCCGAAAGCTTTCCAATGATCCCGAGGGAGATCAATTCCGGCCGCCAGGTCACGTGATTGGTAACTTTTTAATCCCATCAAGGGATCAATATGGCATTTGATGATTTTTTCCGGGGTTTTATGGGCGACTTCTTCGATATCGATTCCCCCTTCCGCGGAAGCCATGATTACTGGTTTTTGTGCTGACCGGTCATTGGTGATGCCCAGGTAGATTTCATCCTTGATGTCTGCCGCCTGGTCTACTAGTACTTTACGAACTGGTAAACCTTTGATGGTCAATTTCAGGATATCTTCCGCGTGTTGATAGGCTTCTTTTGGATCCTGGGCAATTTTGATTCCTCCAGCTTTCCCGCGGCCGCCTACCAGAACCTGAGATTTTACAACTACCGGACCACCGAGTTCTTCAGCAATTCGCTGTGCTTCCTGGGGTGTTTCAGCTATCTCGCCTTTGGGGATTGGAATCCCGTACTCCGAAAATCTTCTTTTGGAATAATATTCATGAAGTTTCATATCGTTTTCCGTTCCCATTTATGTTGAGAATAGGCTTAACATCGCGGAGATTATACCATGCAGAGGTAATCCATTAAGCCAATGCAAAACGGGAATGTGATGAGCGTCCTGCAATAGATATGGCTAAAAATGGAGAAGGACATACGGTAAAAAAATACAGAGCGGATTTAGGCTTTCTTTTTCACCCAAGCCTGAACCGGAGGAAACCGGAAGGCGAGCAGAATAAACATAACAGCTGCATAATACCAGGGCCGCAAAACGCCTGGCTTAACAGCCAGGATGAAGTGGGTACCTGCAAGCGCGCCGGCAACGTAAACAAAACGGTGGAGCTTTTTCCAGCGTTTACCGAGCTGCTTAAGAAAAAAGGTCAGCGAGGTGACTGCCAGCAGTAACAAGATTACACCTGCGGTGAAACCAAACAGGATAAACTTTCTTTTCAAGATTTCTTGCAGGATGGATTGCCAATGAAAACCGTAATCCAAAACGATAAAGATAGAAAAATGAACCGCAGCATAGCTGAATGCATACAATCCAAGTGGTCTTCTGAGTTTGTTAATCTGGGGCCAATTCAACAGCCGTCGGATAGGCGAAACGGCCAGGGAAAGCATCAATAAAATGATGGCTGTTCTTCCGGTCCGTTGGGTGATTTCTAAAATTGGGTTTGCCCCCAGGTTATTTTGCCAGAAATCCCACAAACCAACAACATAGGGGAGTATTGATCCGATGTGAACCAATGGATGAAGGATAGAACCCAGGGAGCGTTTGTATTCCTTCCAGTTTTTAGAAATATTTTGTGAGATCCATACCTTCATAAATATTTGTTACCTCTTGTTCATATCCATTAAAAATGAGGCTCGGCCGGCGGGAAAGTTCCCCGATCCGGCGTTCCGTGGCCTGTGACCAGCGAGGATGATCAACCTCTGGATTGACATTGGCGTAGAAACTATATTCATTCGGCGCGGATTCCATCCACAGCGAAACAGGCATTTCCGATACCAGGTCAATTTTGGTAATGGACTTAATGCTTTTAAAACCGTATTTCCAGGGCACTACCAGGCGAACCGGTGCACCGTTCTGGGGGAGCAGGTCTTTGCCGTACAACCCGGTCGCCAGGATGGTCAGGTCGTGATAAGCCTCATCCAGCCGGAGTCCTTCAACGTATGGCCAGGGGAAGTATTTGTTCTTTTGACCGGGAAGTTCCTTGGGATCAAAGATGGATTCAAACCGGACATATTTGGCATCTGATGTGGGCTGAACATCTTCCAGCAGTGCAGCAAGCGGAAAGCCCTGCCAGGGGATCACCATCGACCAGCCCTCAACACACCGCATCCGGTAAATACGTTCTTCTGTAGGATATCGACGGCGGATCTCGTCTATGGAGAGAGTGCCCGGTTTTTCCACTAATCCGCCGATTTGCACTTCCCAAGGGGAAGTCTGAAAATTTTTCGCCAGACGTGCTACACCTTCTTTATCTGTGGTGAATTCGTAAAAATTGTTATAACTGATCACATCATCATAAGAGGTTAGCGTATCGCCAAACTCGTCCGTTGTGCTTCCTGCTTGCGGGGAAGGAACGGCAGCTCCAGTGTCAGCTGGAATCTCACCTCCAGGAAGGAAAGGTTTTTCTTGGCAGGCAGCCAGGACTGCTGCGCTGACGCCGGCGACACCCAAAGCTTTGATAAATTCCCGCCGGCTGGTATATAGTTTTTCGGGTGTGATTTCAGGTGATGTATTCCTGGTCATATATTCTCCTAAAATTTTGGTCTTTTATTCATCCGATTCATCGTATAGCAAAGTGGAAATAATGTCGTAAATGTCAGATATTAGACGTATTTTCGGGAGGATATCTTACCAAAAATAAACCTCCTTTCTGATTGAAGGGAGGTTTATGAGTGTTCCATTGTTCTTATCACGGCATGGTAGGCAGGAAATACAGGACCCGGTTGTTTTTGGTGTCGCTGACCCAGATGCCGCCTTCTTCATCCCCGCTGAGACCGGTGGCATAGTTCAGGTTTGTTAAACTATCCCCCGGTGTGCCCCAAGTAGAGATGACTTCACCAAGCGGCGAGAAAACCAGGATTCTGGAAAGTTCAGGATCGCTGACGTACACATTTCCATCTGCGCCGATGGTTAGGTAGGGTTTATTATCCAGGGACTGACCGTACCAGCCTTCCACATCCCACTTGGTCAGGAATTCCTGAGCAACACCGTTAATATCCGGCGAGAATACTTGTATCCGCTGGTTCCAGGTATCCGCAACATATAAATTGCCCTGATCATCCAGGGCTAATCCGGAAGGTTCGTCAAATTGACCCTCACCCAACCCGACATCTCCAAACTCGGTCAGGAATTTACCATCAGTATCAAAAACAACAATTCGTTTATTTCCGGTGTCAGACACGTACACATGTCCGTGTTCGTCTACTACCACATCTCTGGGACCCCAGAATGAGTCTGGGGTTTCTCTCTGTCCGAATCTTCCCCAACTGGTTACAAACTCTCCCCCCAGCGTGAATTTTTGGATGCGGTGGTTCCAGGTATCAGCTATAAAGATAAAATCATTGGAACTGATAGCAATACCCCAGGGTTCATTAAATTTTCCCGAAAGCCCGGAACCTGTTTCTACAGTACCGTATTCTCCCCAGGAATTGAGGATTCCTCCTTCCGGTGAAAGATGAAGGACCCGGTGGTTACCTGTATCGAGCACAAAAAGTGTCCCGTCAGGGGCAGCTTCCACATTGCGGGGAGAGAGCAGGTTCAGTTGATCTAGGCTTATTTCTGCAGCTAGAGTGAGTTCTTTTCCTTCATAAGGGTCTGCCATGATATCCACGAATTCCATATCAGGAGAACCATAGTTCCAGACTCGAGCGGCGATATCCTTTCGGACGTAAAGCTTCATTTGATCTGCCGGACTCCAGTTAGCTAAGGTTATTGTTTTATTGGTTGCCTCAGCGTATTTCTGGTAATCTCGCATAAGCCAGATGCGGAAGATCCCTTCCCGTATATCTGGATTTGTCAGTGCATTGCCTATTCGTTCCCAGGTTAAGTTGTAGTAATCCTGGTTGGGCCAGACGATCCGATTATAAGTAAATTCATAGTAAGCGTTGCCTACCACAGGTTCTAGTTTGGCGTAATTGTTATTACCTACCAGGATTACCGGCGCATTTCGTAAGTCCCGGGTGGGGTTTTCTGCGTAGTAGCGCTGATTGTCATAATTCCTGAGGTACCACCAGTAGGGATAGGTGGTTTCGTTGTCAAAGGCGACTTCCATTGCCAGACCATCGCTGGTCCGGTAGGAGAGTTCTTCGATCTGAGCCAGTGCTTCCTTAATGCCCCTCCCCCCGTGGGCATAAACCAGGTATTCGGTGGGACTATCGTAGTTGATAAAAGCAGCTTGAACAGTGGTATGGACGGTGAGCATGACCAGGACAAAGCTTATAGAAAAGGCAGTTGTTATCCAAAACTGGTTTGGTTTCCATGTTTTAACCATGGACCAGAGGAGGTATCCGCTGATCAAGGTGATCACAAGGGAGGTTAAGAAATTCCCTGAAGCCTTCAACTGGGACATTTCCTGACCCTTAAAGGGAGGATTGGAAGAAAGCAGCGATCCGAATACACCGACAAATCCAGTCAGGAAGACTAGCATAAGCAAGATGACCAACCAGCCATTGTTTTCCGAGAAGGATTTCCAATCAAACTTGGACATTAATTTCTGGAATCCCCAGGCCGAGAGCAGAATCAGCGGGAAGGCGATATGGACCGTCAGCCAGGGCATTTTTTCTCCCGCGATGGGATAGGCGATCAGGCTGGTAAGGGCCCAGAAAGCCAATAAAGCGAAAACTGGCACCGTTTGAGCGGTTTCTTGGGTGTTTTTTTCCTCAGGTTCAGGGGGAGGATGAAATAATCGTTTTATACCTACGCCAACGACCGTTGCTAATCCGCCCAGGGCAGGGAGATATTCATAGATTGGAATCTGGATCAGCCAGTAGTAATACCAGGGCTGGCTTCCGCGTTCAACTACCTGTTGTCCCAACCAATATCCCAAGGATCCGACCAACCCGGTGAAAAAACCCGTTCCATTGGTAAAAACCGTTGTGTAGAGGATCGTAAAAGGAATATAAAATATAGCCGCATTAATCAGCCATTCTTTGCGATTCCATATCAATCCTATCGTGACAGACATAGCCGTCAAGATCAGAATAATTACCCCTGTTTTTAACATTCCCGGAGTGGAATAATCTAGAGAGTTCATTCCCAGAGTATTGGCCGGAAATGGAGCCAGCTGGGGGAGAACCAGCGTTCCTAGCAGGAGCAAGGCGCTGAAGGAAGGCAGCTGTTTAACCTCTTTCCAGGCAAATCCTCGGATTGAGCAGTAGAGAGCCCCCAATAAGAAGATCCCGACCAGACCCAAGGGAATGGCCGTCATGGGATCTATACCTGCCGGCTGCTGATCGGGTATTGGAAATTCAGGAGTTAACCTTTGAACAACAAAACTGAGGCTGATGAATAATCCCGCCAGGATTAATCCAATCTGGAAAGGTTTTCGAAATGCAGGTTTTTTCCATTCTCGTTTTGTTAAATCAGAAATAAAGACCAACCCAAGGAAGATCATAGCCTGGGCAGTATAAATAAAGGCGGTTTCTTTGGTAGTGAAATGGAGTACGGTAGCTGCTGTTAACCAATATAAAAACCGCGGCGAACTGGTTTCCAGGTAGCGCAGTATAGCCCAGAGTGTCACTACGCCAAATAAAGCAACGAACGGTTCGTTCCGGGCATATCGGCCGTAATAGAGCATGAAGGGAGAGATCAAAAACATCAGAGCTGCAGCGAGAGTCCCCCAGCTGCCGAGATATCGGCGGTATTTCCAGAGGAACAGGATAGTCACCACACTGCTGATTGCAGCCGGGATCCGGGCAGTATAATCACTATCTCCCAAGAGAAAATAAACCAGGGCAAGAAAATGGAATTGGAAAGGACCATGTGTGATTGGATCATGGCTGTAGCCCATTCCCTTAAATAGTCTCCATGCGTAATACACATGCGAAGTTTCATCATGACTGATAACCCGGGCGCCCAAATCGTAAAACCGGGAGATGACAGCGAGCAGCAGGATAATGCCAAAGATGATAATCTCCCAGGAGATATTTACATTGGACAAGGCAGTTGTATCCAGCCAGGATTTTTTATTTTGATTGGCACTGTTTTCCATAATTATCCCTTTTCGTTTAGGTACCTTTCAAATCATTGATCTCTTTTAGGGTTAGGTCTCGCCATTCACCGGATTTTAATTCACCCAGATTTAAACTGGATATCCTGATCCGGATTATCCGCTTTACATGCAGACCAGAAGATTCTCCCATCCTGCGGATCTGGCGGTTTTTTCCTTCTTTAAGTATAACGCCAAGCCAGGTTCCATCTCTATCATGTTTTTCAATCCATACATCAGCAGGTAAAGTGCGGCTTTTATCATCCAGGATTACCCCTTTTCTCCAGGCATTCAGCTGCTTCTCTGAAGGTTTGTTGGGGACAAGAACCCGGTATTCCTTCTCATGTTGATAGCGAGGATGGGTAAGCTGATTGGTAAGCTCCCCGTCATTTGTCATCAGGATTAGCCCTTCACTGTTGAAGTCCAAACGGCCGACGGGATATAACCTCCCTGGCAGGTTGATTAAAGACCTGACCGTTGGTCGGCGGTCCGAAGATTTAACGGCTGAGAGGACTCCCTTTGGTTTGTGAAGAATGATATAACGCTGCTGTTCTGGGAATGGAATAGGTTTCCCATCCACTGTAATTTCATCCTCATTTTGATCGGCTTTCATCCCCAGGGAAGCGACAATGCCATTTACTTTCACCCGTTGTTCGCTTATCAGGATTTCGCAGCTTCGACGGGATCCATATCCGGCTTGAGCGAGGATTTTTTGAATTCTAGTTTTCATACTCACAGAGGTAAAATAGCAGGATGGAATATTGGAAATTTAATTCAGCTTTTAAGTACTTTGGGATCGGTGGATTCCAAATGTTCTTCAAATTCCAGGGGAGGTAGTTCATTATAGGAAGCCAAGCCAAAATATTTTAGGAACTCTGTTGTTGTGCTGTAAAGGATGGGACGTCCTGGACCTTCTGTTCGACCGACATCATCAATCAATCCTTTACTCAATAAAGTCCGCAGTACACCATCGCTGTTTACTCCCCGGATGGCGTCAATTTGAGGTCTGGTAATTGGTTGTTGATAGGCAACGATGGATAGTGTTTCCAGTGCTGCCTGACTGAGTGTGCTGGTAGTCTCCAGTTCCAGGAGACTTTCAATGATATGTGCCGCCTCCGGTGCGGATGTGATCTGCACTTTTCCATTGTGGTGCTGCAGGCGGATACCCCTACCAATATAGAGCTCATCAAGCTCTTCAAATGCGTTTTTCACGACCCGGGGAGTAACCTCCAACAGAGTCCCAATTTGTTTGGCGTTGATGGGTTCTGGAGAGACAAAAAGGATAGCTTCCACCAAAGCGATAAGGTCGAGAGGTTGTTTTTGGTCTGAATCAGAGAATTTTTCTTCTGTCATGCTATAATCTGGAATTAGAATAGTCTAGGAGGGTTTTTGATCCTCTTCATTGTGCTAATAAGATACAGATTTCTGTCATGAGATTATACCATTTTATTAAAGTCGTACTTGCAGTTTGGGTTCTTCTCTTTGCTGGATCAGCCTGCTCCTCTTCTCCTCCGCTGCCCACTCCTCAGGACGATATTTCTGTCCAGATAGAAGTGGATGGACAATTCCTAACTGTCTTAGTTCCTGCCGGAAGTGCAGTGCAGACTGCTCTGGAATCAGCTGGAATCACGTTGATAGGGAAAGACCGCTTGGAGCCTGCGGGAGTTGTTTACCTAACTGATGATGCTGTGATCCGGGTAATCCGTGTAGAGGAAATCATTGAGACCGAGCAGATAGTTATCCCCTTTCAGGTAATCCGCCAACCTACAGAAAACTTGCCTGTGGGGCAAGAAAAGTTACTGCAGGCAGGGAAAAACGGACTCAAAGAAATCACTTACGTTCGCGTCTTTGAAGACGGGCAGGAAATATCCTTCGAGGAAATTAACAGCCAGGGGCTTGATGAAGCGGTGGATGAAATAATCCTTGTTGGAGTTCAGTCCTCGATTGCCCCGATTGCCCTTCCCAGCCCGCTGGTATATATATCCAACGGAAATGCCTGGCTGATGGATCAGTCAACTGCGAATCGATTCCTGATAGTCCCAACTGGAGACCTGGACGGCAGGATTTTCCGTCTCTCCGGCGACGGGAATTGGCTCCTGTTTTCCCGAGCTGAAGAGGATGAAGATCTCATTAACTCTCTTTGGGCTGTTGAGATTGGCTCTTACGAAGATACCCTAGTAGAGCTGGATACTGAAAATGTGATTCATTTTGCAGATTGGGTACCAGGAACAGAACAGGTATTTGCCTTTTCGTCGGTGGAACCCCGGGTTTCCGCTCCTGGTTGGCAGGCGAATAATGATTTTATTGTGAAGAGATTTAGCGAAAATGGCTGGACCTCTACTGTGAATATCCTGCAGGATACCAATTACGGCGGTGTATACGGCTGGTGGGGAACAGATTTTCAATACTCCCCTGAAGGGGATTTCCTTGCCTTCGCGAGTCCCGACCAGGTTGGGATCATAAGTACCACGGACGATCAGGAAAAACAAATAATTCTGGAGATCATACCTTATAAAACCCAGGGCGATTGGGCCTGGATGCCCGGTATCGGGATTGGACCACTTGGTAATGTGATTTATTCAGTGGAGCATGCTGCCCAGGAAGGCAACTTGTCTACCGAGGAATCCCCGGTATTTGATTTGGTGGCGATTCCTCTAACTGGCGGGGGTGCGAGGCGGATCGTTCGTGATGTGGGTATGTTTGCCTACCCCCTGCCTTCCCCGATTCAGGCAAAACCCTCCGGAGAAGCTTCTTACCAGGTAGCCTATTTGCAGGCAGTATTCCCTGAACGGAGCGCGACCAGTAATTACCGGGTGGCATTGATGGATCGGGATGGATCCAATCAGCATCTAGTTTTCCCCGCCGTAGATAAATCTGGTCTGCAGCCTGCACGGGGATGGGGTGCCTGGTCACCAGTGGAATTCGAAATTGGGGCTGGTTATCCGTTGGCTGTGATCTATGGAGGAAATATCTGGATTCTCAACCCTGAAACCGGTGATTTCTGGCAAGTGACGGGAGACGGGCGTGTGCAGGGATTGGATTGGTGAGTAAGGAGAATAAAGGAGAACACATGAGAATTATTGTCACAGGGGCAGCTGGATTCTTGGGATCACATTTATGTGATCGGTTGTTAAAGGAAGGTCACGAAATCATCGGGATGGATAACTTTATTACCGGAAGACCTGAAAACCTGGCTCATTTGGGGAACCAGGAGAGCTTTACATTCATCGAGCATGATGTTTCGAATTTTATTGAGGTCCCTGAGGGTGGCTTGGACGCGATAATGCACTTTGCTTCGCCAGCCTCTCCTAATCCAAGCTCTCCTTATGGATATGTAAATCTACCCATTCAAACCATGAAAGCAGGAGCGCTGGGAACATTAAATTCTCTTGGTGTAGCCCGAGCTTACAACGCCAGATTTTTACTGGCATCCACCAGTGAAATTTACGGGGATCCACAAATCCATCCCCAACCCGAAACATATTGGGGTCATGTGAATCCTATCGGGGAGCGTTCGGTTTATGATGAGGCTAAACGTTTTGCAGAAGCATTAACGCTGGCCTATCATCGTTATCATGGGATTGATACCCGGATTGTTCGCATATTTAATACCTATGGTCCCCGTATGCGCCTGGATGACGGTCGTGCTGTTCCAAATTTCATTAAACAGGCGCTGAACGGGCAGCCGCTTACCATTTATGGTGATGGATCTCAAACACGGAGTTTTTGTTACGTAGATGACTTGATTGAAGGGATTTATCGCTTATTGCTTTCTGATGAACACCTGCCTGTAAATCTTGGTAATACGGATGAAAAGACAATTCTAGAATTGGCCGAAATCGTCAACAGTTTATTCGAAAACAATGGCGGATTGACTATCCTGCCTGACAAACGTGGGGAGGGTGATCCACAGCGCAGGCGTCCTGACATCAGCCGGGCACAAAAAATTCTAAATTGGAAACCAACCATCGGTCTCGAAGACGGTTTAAAGAAAACTATTCCTTACTTCCAGGAAAATGTCTAATCTCCCATGAAACTTAAAAGCATAGTGAAAAATCCCCGGGAACGGGAAAGATTCCTGAAATTCAGCGTTGTGGGCGCGTTTGGTGCCCTGGTCGATTTCAGCACCTTCCATTTGTTGATGAGCCTGCTCGGGATCTCCCCTGTTTTATCCCAGGTGTTTTCCTTTACGGCAGCAATTATCAGCAATTTTATCTGGAATCGATTCTGGACCTATCCTGACTCCCGATCTAAACCATTAACTCATCAGCTGGTCACCTTTTTTGCAGTAAATATTATCGGTTTGGGAATCAGAACACCGATCTTCTCCGGGCTGGAAGGCCCGTTTCGAAGGTTATTTTTACAGGTTCAATTCCTGCCGGTCGGTTTCGTGACCGCGGACCGGCTGGGCTATACATTTGCTCTTGGAATCGCAGTTGTGGTAGTGATGTTCTGGAACTTTTTTATTAATCGCGTTTTGACATATAACGACGTGGAGTGAGTGGTTTCTCCTCTAGATACAGAAGACCTCCAAGGTTGCCACGACCTCGGAGGTCTTGATTTTTAGAAAAGCCTGTAATTTGAGTATAATGAGTGTAGAAATCAGAGATTAAGGAAAGCCTATGGATGAAAAAAAGAATAATTCCAGCCAGGAAGAACCTGAGCTCATTACAAAAGTAAGCTCGCTTCAGGAATTGCTTGGACGTGCATCTGGTGTGAAAGCCCTGGTTGATTATGAGATGGAAGATGCCGGTTTAGCGGAGAATATCCCTTTTCCGTTTTTAGCCTTGGTAGGACAATCACAAATGAAGCTGTCTTTATTGCTCTCTCTGTTGAATCCCAACCTGGGGGGAGTGCTGCTGATTGGTCCGCGAGGAACCGGTAAATCGACCGCAGTGCGCAGCCTGGTGGATTTACTTCCCGAAATAAAACGGAGTATGTGTTATTACGGCTGCATGGAAGCAGATGTTGAATCTGGCGGGATGGATGCAGTCTGCCCTGATTGTGCCCAAAAATATGGTCAGGGTGATCCTTTAACAAGGTTTGAGAAAGTCAGCCTGGTGGAATTGCCGCTCAACGCCACTCTGGAAGATGTGGTTGGCGGATTGGATCCCAGGGCGAAAGCCAATTCCCGGCTGCGGCTGAAACGGGGCATATTATCCCGGGCAGACCGTAACTTACTTTATGTAGATGAAGTGAACTTGCTCACGGACCAGATCGTGGATGCCATTCTGGATGCCGCAGCCCAGGGACAATATACTGTCCGGCGGGGTGCGATGTCGGCTACCTATCGATCCAATTTTTCCTTGATTGGGTCAATGAATCCCGAGGAAGGGCATTTGCGCCCCCAGATCATGGATCGTTTTGGTTTGAGGGTGGTTGTAAAAGGATTGGAGACAAAAGAAGACCGCCTGGAAGCCTATCAGCGGACCCGGGCTTACAAGGAAAACAGTAGGGCATATGCTGCCCAATACGCACCTTCTACCCGGGTGTTCAGGGAGGAAATCCAGGCCAGCCGGGAAAAAATAAAGGACGTTGAACTCCCGGACAAGATTGCCCAAGCAGGTTTGGAATTAATTGAAAATCTGGAGCTGGACTCTCTCCGGGCAGAGATCACATTGTTTGAAGCTGCCAGAGCCCATGCCGCGGCAGATGCCAGGGACCAGGTCAATATTGAAGATATTCGTGTTGTAGCTCCCATGGCGCTTCGTCTGCGGCGGTCAAGTTTTATTGATCAATATCTCGCTGATCAGAGTATAGAAACCGAACTGCTCGAAAAAGCCCTAAACGAACTTATTCCCGCTGAGAATTCCAAAAAGGATTAGCCAGAGATGGGCAATTTATCAGTTATCGGGGGGAAAGTTAAGGGTTTTAAACTTTTGTCTGTACCAGGCGAGGGGACCAGACCGATCATGTCCAAGGTCAAAGCAGCCATATTTAATATCGTCTCCCCTTATATTTCAGGGTCTGCCTGGTTGGATTTATTTGCCGGAACAGGCAGTGTGGGAATTGAAGCCCTCAGCAGAGGGGCAGCCTTCGCCAGATTTATTGACAATCATAAAGGTGCCATAAAAACGATTAATGCCAACCTGGAACACACAAGGTTGGCAGATCAGGCAGAAGTCTGGCACAAAAATGCTTTATCATCTCTGGATGGTGCAGCTGACCGCAAATTCGATTTTGTATACATTGCCCCCCCGCAGTTTAAGAATATTTGGTCAAAAACCCTGCAAACCATTGATCAAAACCCCGATTGGCTGCTGGATGACAGCTGGATTATCGTCCAGATCGACAAAGTAGAATACGAAGAGCAAAAACTCGAAAATCTGAAACTTTTCGACCGCCGGACTTACGGCAGTACAGAATTGATCTTTTACATGGTGGAGGAGGGAGTTGATTCAGAACAGGAAGGGTCTGATAAGTAATATTTCTGGTATAGAATTATGAAATTTATCAGGAGACGGGATCCTGGAAGGATGCCGTCTCCATTAATATTAATCACCAAAATGAACTTCTAGTTTTCCCCCCTGGTTGTATCGATAGTGAGCAGAAAAGGGAGTATCACCCGGTGATTGATTTATCACCCTGGGGAGAAGCACAGGTAAATCATCAACCAGGGCTTTAGAATGAATTTCGTTGAACGGCACCCATTCCAGTTCACCTTCCTCGGAAGATAATGGGGTCCCCTCTGAACAAAAAGCTTTCATAACATAGAGCCCAATCCCGATATTTTCCCCCGCATCCACTGTGACTGTTCCACACAACCAGAGTGCTTCCGGCTTTAACCCTGTTTCCTCTAGTATTTCCCGCTTTGCGGCAGTGAGTACATCTTCGCCCCGTTCAACATGCCCGCCGACACCGTTATACCGATTGGCCCAGATCCGTTTATTGGAAGCTCCCTTCAATAGCAAAACTGATTCCCCACGAGTGATAAAGATCAGCGTACGGGGAATCAGCATGTAACGGTCTTTTTCTACACCTTGATCGGAAACTGGCATGTTAATCTGCGAGATCTGAGGTGTCTTCCTGTTTTACTCCACTCAGCAGGTAATCCTCCAGGTTGGGTTCAATGACTACCTTGCGGATATGCTGTTCTACGTATTGACGTGTATCAGCCACGCCGAGTCTGTCAAAAAGATCACGGAACTGAATATCCCAGGCAGCAGTGATCTTTGCCAACTGGTCTGCAGAAATTCCCCAAATCTTTTTCTTGAATTCACCCAAAGCCCGTTTCCGGGTTTTGTAGTAAAACTGCTCGTCCGTCTGTCCGGATTTGCGCTCATGAGCGTGGTTTTCATCCAGGTAGGCATAGATTTCACTCTTGAGATCCTCAGGTATTTCATCATAGAGGATATTCTGGAAATTGGTTGCCAGGTGAACTTCAAGAGTTTCATATTCAGCAAATTTACTGAAGGCAGTTTCCGGCAATGTGGATGCACCATGCTGGACAGCGCCACCCAGGTTGTAGCTTTCTCTGGCAACTTTCCCCAGGAGCTGGAGGAGATCAAAATCCACCGTGACGTCTTTAATGCTGCCATCGGGGAGAACCACACCACCGTGGGAGGTTCCAGTCAGAACGCTGATTTTGCTTAAACCCACTTCATCGGACGCAATTTTCTTCAGGTCGGAAATATAATTGTCGAGGAACGCCCGCAGTTCTTCCTCAGTTGAGTTCTCTTCACCAACTTCACCAATTTCTCCCCCGATTGAGATTGTGATGCCTTCCGGTTCCAACCCCCGGATGTATTCAGTGAACATAGCGGTTAGTTCTGAATTTAATGCCTGCTGTTCCACGACAGTATCTTTGCTCAGATCAACCAGGGTTGAAGCGTCCACATCGATGTTGAAAAAACCGGCATTCAGCGCTTCCTGGGTAAGATCTTTCAGAGCCTGGATTTCCGGGTTGGGATTCTCTTGATAACGCGAGGCGGAGACCTGGTAATGGTCACCCTGAATAAATACCGGGCCTATATAACCTGCGGAAATAGCAGCGCCTAGAATATTTGCTGAGTATTCAGAAGGCCGCTGGTCAGTATAACCGGTCTCAGAGCGGGCGATCTCAAAGATAAAAGCGCCCGCATGGACCTTATTGGCGATCTGGAAGACAATCCTGGCTGCGTAGAAAGTAAGTCCGCGCAGGTTGATTGCCGGCACAGTGAAGCTGTTCGGCACTTCACCCCGTCCGCGGGCGAGGTAAAGATCATGGATGGAATGGGGGTAAACACCTGCAGCTGCGGCGATTTTTCTGACCAGGAAGCGAGCAATATAACGCCAATCTTCCTTTTCGCTTACAACTGCTGCCTTTACAAGTTGTTCGATGTTTCTGCGAAGTTTGTCCTCATCGAGGATTTTAATTTCGCCGTCCGTAAGTTCTACAGAGCCATCCAGTAGATTGATTAATTCCTGTTGTTGTTTAAGATACATTGTTTCTCCTCTGTTTCAAAAATTCATGATACAGGTTCATTATAAACCGACTCCTGATAACCGCAAGGGAATGCAACGATAGCGTGTAAAATTCGTATATACTATGTATCAGATATTCATTAAATCAAAAGAATCAACACTTCAGGACATAATCATTATCATGTATAATAAAAAAAGCAGGAAATGAGAATTCCACAGAGGAGGAGTGATGACTGATTACCAGAGTCAAATAGAATCCCAGCGGGGCAAACTTAAAGAGCTGCTCCTTAAAGTACCTGGGTTTAAAGGATACATTGAGCTTGAAGATCGGCGGACCGCAGATAAATTATTGCGGGATGCTGTGGCGAACAGCTATCAGGAACAGCTGGACAGGCTAACAGCAGTTCAGACAGTATTTGTTGATCGGGGAGATCTGGAATATGTTGATGATCTCGAAGCTGTTGTGGTTAAACTACGCACGTTTATTGACCGGATCAGCCACGCTACTTATGGATACTCCAGTTTCTTCTCAGCTGTTAAAATTGATGCCGAAAAACTGGATAAAATCTATGATTATGACCAAGCTTTATTTGCTGGGATTGACTGTTTGTCTGATGCCTTGGAAAGCCTCGAAACAACTGAAGACCCAGAGCAATTGAAGGCTTTGATCACAGACTTTAAAAAACAGGCTCGAGATATTGTTGCTAAAGCAGATAAGCGTAAAGATGTAATCACCAGTGAAGATGAGATCACAAGTGATGGCGAAATCATCGAAGGTGAATTTGTCAGTGATAGTGATGATGAAGTTCCCAGTGAATGAACCTAGATAAATAGAGAGGAGTAGAATCAATGGCCAGGATTTTTGATATTATTGAATACCCGAATGAAATGCAGGATGAACTGATTCACCGCTTCCCGGAAGGGGAATCAGGAGATTTTAGAATTGGATCTCAAGTGATTGTCCGTGAATCCCAAACCGCAGTCTTTTTCCGGGATGGAAAAGCCCTGGATACATTTGGTCCGGGCCGTCATACCATTACTACGGCAAATATTCCCATACTTGTAGACCTGATAGGAAAAGCATTTTCTGGCAAAACTCCCTTTACTGCGGAAGTATATTTTGTTTCCCGCAGGGAATTCCCGGATGAGAAATGGGGTACTCCCCAGCCGATAATTGTCCGCAATCCCGGTATGGGCTTAGGTGTCGCGCTGCTGAAAGGTTTTGGCACCTATGGTTATCAAATTTCTGAGCCGCAGCAGTTTGTGACCCAATTAGTCGGTGCCCAAGGGATCTTCCGAACCCAGGATATTGAAAACCGCCTCCGGCATATTTTGCTGAACACGATGACTGATTTACTGGGCGAAACAGCCCGCGACCATGACGTTACAGACCTGGTTAGCATGCTGAGTGAAATAAGTGCTGCGGTCCGGGCGAAATCCAGTGACCAGTTTGCCGCCCTGGGATTGGAGCTGAAAACCTTCCTGATTGCCAACTTAATGCCCTCAAAACAATCTGTTCAGGAATTGCGGGATATGGGTGTGCTGGATATGGAAACCTATACCCGGCTGCAGGCAGCAGATGCCTTGCTTGAGGCAGCCCGGAATCCCAGCGGTGGAGCTGGATTAACCGCAGGCATTGGCGCCGGTATGGGTGTGGGCAGTATTATTAACCAATCTCTTCAGGGTATGATGGGCGGCGGAGCTGCTGCTGGTGCTGCCGGAGCAGGAGGAATGCCGGAAGTGATGAGCCCGTCTGAGGCAGCTCAGATCTTGAAAGTTTCCGAGGAAGACGTACTGGCAGCCATTAAAGCCGGTGACCTGAAAGGCAAAAAACTCGGAAAAGCCTATCGCATCAGCAAAGATTCCCTGATGGCTTTCTTAAACGAATAAAGAATCCAAAGCTAGATAGTAAAAAAAGCCCGGAGGAATCTTCTCCGGGCTTTTATGTTAAACCAATAAAAGAAGGGTTAATTTGAAGGGGTGAGACCCAGGAAATCCTGCAATGTTTTCAGACTATGCATAGGGAGAGCATTATCTCCTTTGGCTTCTTTGCGGATAACCTTTTTTAACTGCCGGGCATGAAGAGTGGGATAAGGGGCGTTATCTGCATCCACTTCAGCGAGTTCATTCGTGAATACCAGGGCGGATTTGATAACCGGAATTTCATAATCAGGTATCTTGCCCAGACCCTTGTGGAGACGTTTTATCCCGGAGTTGATCTCCTGGGCAGGGTTTCCGATGCTGTCCTGGGCAAAAAACTTCAGGTAAAAGTTCCCGCCGATTTTCTTCCAGCGTCCTTTCTTTTCATCGAAAATAATTTTTCCTTTTTGTACATAGGGGAATAGGATCCAGATACCTGCTGGACCTACCAGAAGATGGGTCACAGGGCTTTCGTAATGGTAGAGGGCGTACTGGTCATCCAGCCCTTTGAGTGCGTTATCCAGTTCTTGATCAGGACGGGGAGAACGCCCAAAACGGTTGGAGTAAAAGATACCTACTTGAGAAAGTGTAAAACCCGCGATTAACGCAACCAGAGAATACATGATTTGGTCCTGGTAACGAAAACTAAGGTACATTCCTCCGCCAAGGATCGCAATAGAAATAATCCCACTGTATTTGCCAATCTGGGCATTGCGCTTGATTAACTTTTCATTCCGGACAATGATCATTTACTCGGCTCCTTCTTAATTTTCTAATTATGCCAATTGAGATTGAATGGCTTCTTTTAGATTGGAGAGCAATTGGGTGTCAATAGCCTGTTTTGCTCGTTTGATTGAGTTGACCAAGGCGAAATCGTCAGATCGTCCGTGACCTACAAATACCAACCCGTCAATCCCCAGTAAGGGAGCGGCACCGATTTGGCGAGGATCAAGGAGTTTTCTCAGATTCTGAAATGCCGGCATTGCCAGGCCAGCGCCGATTTTCGTCCGTAAGCTTCCCATTAATTCTTCTTTCATGACCTCCAGGAGCAATTTCGAAACCGATTCGCTGGTCTTGATGAGAATGTTGCCTGAAAACCCATCACAGACGATGACATCCACATCCCCGCCGAATAACTCTTTCGGCTCTACATTTCCAACAAAATTTAATGAACTTTCAGCAAATAACGGGAAAGTTTCTTTTACCAATTGATTACCTTTGCCTTCTTCTTCTCCATTTGAAAGCAGTCCAACTCTCGGGTATTTTATGCCGAGTACTTTTTCAGCATAGATTGATCCCATGATGCCGAACTGAAGAAGGTATAGGGGTTTGCAATCTGCATTGGCGCCAATATCAACGGCGATGGCAAATCCTTCTTTTGTAGGTAGGACTGTAGCCAATGCCGGGCGCTTGACCCCTGGAATGCGGCCCAATCTGAATAATCCATTGGCCATGGCACCGCCGGTGTTTCCTGCTGTTACAAATGCATCCGCTTTTCCAGCTTTTATCATATCCATTCCTACAGCCATGGAATTATCTGTTTTTCGCCGCGCATTTCGGGCAGGTTTATCTGTCATTTCCAGGATTTCAGGTGCATGAACTAGTTCAACCCTGGGATCTTCCGGCTTTTGATCAATCAGAGGCAGCAATATTTCTTCTTGACCAACAAGAAATATTTTGGTATCCAATAGTTCCGCAGCCTGAAAAGCCGCGTTTACTTCCGGAAGAGGAAAATCATCGCTTCCCATGGCATCGAGGACAATTGGCATGGCTGCTCTCCTTTGTTTGTGTCTATTTATCTTGACATTGCTCTCTGGAAGATTATAATACCACTGCCACCCAACAGAGAAAACCCCTGCCTGTTGGACGGTAAAAAAATCAGCGCTGGTGCTGGAATTGGCAGACAGGTATGGTTGAGGGCCATATGCCCCTAGGGCGTGCGGGTTCGATTCCCGCTCAGCGCACTAAAAAAACCGCCATCAGGCGGTTTTTTTTGATTCTGATATTTATTTTGATGACCCAGTCAGCAATTCCCGTATTTTTAGTAAATTTTATTTCTTACCTGAATAATTGTTTACTCCAGTTTGATTATTGCGCCTGATTGATAGTGGTTTCCTTTACCTACTGATAAAACCATTGTTATAATGATAGGAGAAGCTGTTGGTAATCGCAGGAAAATTCCTTGGCAGGGGCAAATCACCGGAGGTGGAAAATGTTTTCTCAAAGCTCTAGTGCCTATCGAACGGAATACCCAGATCAAGGTAAATCCCGGGCTGAATTAACCGAGGTCCTTGCAGAAGTAAATAGATTTGATTTAAGTTATTTGCTAGAAAATTCGAGGGGTGAGCTGGTTCAGGGACAGCTCTCTTTATTGTTATCCCCTCTAATTATCTCTCTAATATTTATGCTTTTGCCGGGGGGAGCCCTGGTGTATCAGTTAAACAGTCAGGGATTTATTAAGCAGCTCACCATGTTGAACTTGCCGTTGGGTGAAGTAATTAGCACAATGCCTCAAGGACTGCTTATTATGGGAGCGATCTTGCTCTTGACCACGGGCTTGGGTTTGTATTTTTTCATCATCACGACCCTGGATTTTCTCGGCAGAACAGTTCAGATTCTGGAAGGTGTGGGTGTGGGAAAAGTGACAATTTCAACAGATGATGATGGGAGTAAAACAACCAGGATGTATTATGTGATCGCTGGACAGCGTTTTAAAGTAACCAGAAAGGCATTTGCGGTATTTGAAAGTGGAAGAAAATACCGGGTGTATTTTACACCCCGACGCAAGGTGCTTGTTAACATCGAAGTTATCGAGTAAGGGGGTTTCTTTTTCTGCTGGAATGAATTGGAACAATAACGGATGAGCTTTGCGGTGTGTACCCCCCGCGTCTGCTGGAGTGGGGGTAATGCGCCAAATTGCGTAATAGCTATTACACCATAGTCAATCAACTAATTACGAAGTCTTGGGGCTATTTCACGCATGTGCAACAACTGATGAGCATATATTGAGTTTATTACAGTCTCAACGCTGGAGGCTCCGAGCACAGGATGACTTCCAACTCGATTCAGTTCAAGCTCGTCGATTTCTCGCACCCAAGCTATTGAAGCTTTTCGAACATCGGTGAGAATATCCAGCAATTCGTCTACTGATCGATGCCGTAGCTTTTCTATCCCATTCTCATTAAAAGCATCGATGTCAATATCTTCCGGAAAACCTTCACCACCAAATGCGATGTCTTGGGCAATACTTAAGACATGTTCTTCGGAATATATAAAATGGGCAACGAGATCTTTGAGATCCCATGATTCTGGATCGTCAAAGATTGGTTGTTCCCATTGATATGGCTCTACTGAGCGAAAGACCTCAAGGGATTTAGATATTCCCCTTGTTAGTTTCTCAACCAATGTTTCAACACGAGGATTCGTCATCGTTGTAATCCTTCAATCACACACTCCAATAAAAAGCTTTGGTTTAGGGCGCATAACGTTAACTAGCTTCGAAATGCTGGAAATATACTTATCCTTTCATCCTCCAGGTATTTTTTACTCTTGTTATTTATCACTGACCTACTCTGATTAGATGGGCTCAAAGGTAGCGGAAAAATGCCGCATTAATTTTGGCGCTTTGAGAATCCGGTAGCCGGATAAACTTTTCTTCTTGGCGGTTATATTCTTTAATACATTAACTACATAATCTAAATGACTTTGTGTATAGGTTCGTCGGGGGAGTGCCAAACGTACCAATTCCATTTCCGGAAAATGCATTTCCCCAGTGTCCGGATCCGGATACGCAAAAGCTACCGATCCCAACTCAACCGACCGGATCCCACCTGAACGATATATCTCCACAACGAGGGATTGCCCGGGGAATTCTGCCTGCGGAATGTGCGGAAGCATTTTTCCTGCATCGATGTACACTGCATGACCACCAGCAGGTTCGATTACGGGGATACCTTGTTTTTTCAGCTCATTCAGAAAATAGGCGGTCTGCCCCAGTCTATATGCCAGGTATTCTTCACTCAGACCTTCCTTTAATCCAACAGCAATTGCATCGAGATCCCGACCAGCCAATCCTCCATAGGTGATAAAACCTTCCCGCAGGATCAGCTCGTTACAGATTTTTTCAAAAAGCGCGGAATCATTCACGGCAAGAAAACCGCCAATGTTTACAATGGCATCTTTTTTTGCGCTCATGGTTGCCCCATCTGCGAGGGAAAAGATCTCCCGGGCAATTTCCGGGGTGCTTTTCTTTTCATAACCAGGTTCGCGTAATTTGATGAAATAGGAATTTTCAGCAAACCGGCAGGCGTCAATAAAAAAGGGAATCTTGTTAGAGTGATAGGTTTCCGAAACAGCCCGCAAGTTCTCTAAAGAAACCGGCTGTCCACCACCTGCATTATTGGTAATGGTAATCATGCCCAGGGGGATATTCTCCGGACCAATCTGTTTGATAAATTCTTCTAATTTCTTCAGGTCCATATTGCCCTTAAATGGATAATCGGACTCGGAATCAAAGGCTTCTTTGATGATAATGTTGGTCGGTATACCGCCCCTGGCCCTGATGTTCCCTTCCGTAGTATCAAAATGCATGTTCGAGGGAACGTATTGCCCTTCTTTGAGTATCACAGCGCAGAGAATATTTTCAGCAGCTCTTCCCTGGTGGGTGGGTACAAAATGGCGAAATCCAAAGATCTCATCCATGGTAGATGAGAGCCTTTGGTAAGATCGAGCGCCGGCATAAGATTCGTCTCCAATCATCATTGCTCCCCATTGTTCCTGGCTCATCGCGCCGGTTCCGGAGTCGGTTAACAAATCAATATAAACTTCATCAGATTTTAACCCGAAGATGTTATACTCAGCTCTTTGGAGAGCCTTCTCTCTTTCATCTTCTTGAAGGAGATGAATGGGTTCAACCATTTTGATCCGGAAGGGTTCCGGAGGATGCGTTGACATCAGTTGCCTCCTGAAGGAATAACACTTGTATTGATTTTAGTTTAACATGGCTTACTGGGTTGCCCAAGTGATTTTAGGCAGTTTTGGACTATAATAAATGCCAATCGAGAACCAGTTTGCTGACTTGGGAAAAACCACTTATGCTTGAAATCGAAAAACTTGTTTTAGGACCGGTAGCAACAAATACCTATATTGTAGGAGACGAGGAGAGTAAACTGGCAGTGGTCATTGATCCAGCCTGGGATGGAGCCGTTTTGGCTGAAAAAATCCGTCAATTGGGCTGGAGGATCCAGAGTGTCTGGTTAACTCACGCTCATTTTGACCATTTTGGCGGCCTAGCAGATTTACTCACCGGGCTTGAGTTGAGAGAACAAGAGAATTTTTTCGTTGGACTGCATCCCAAAGATATGAACCTGTGGAGAATCAAGGGGGGAGCGATCATGTTCGGTGTCCCGATGAAATCAGCACCAAAACCAACACATAAGTTTCAGGAAGGGGACCTGTTATCTGTGGGGAAGTATGAATTTCAAGTCCATCACACTCCCGGACATTCCCCGGGACACGTGATTTTCCATTGTGAGAGTGAAGGGATTTTGTTCAGTGGCGATCTGATCTTTAAGCAAGGAATAGGGCGGACGGATCTATTAGGCGGAAGTTTTTCTACACTGATGGAATCCATTCAGAAATACGTGCTGTCCCTGCCCGATGAGACCAGGATTTATTCCGGTCATGGGCCGGATACAACTGTCGGTGAAGAACGGCGGTTAAATCCCTTTATTAAATAATTACGAACTGTAATTCTCTAGGATTACAGTTCGTGTTAATAAATGGGGTTGTACCAAAAGTAATTGGCACAGCTCCTACGTATTTACCCCAAACTACTTCAATGTTAAGCGATTACCCCGCCAGGGTGCTGCGCAAAAATCGCAACTAAGGTCCTTCGTCAAAGTTTATCCCGCCTGTCCTGAACGAAGTTGAAGGGAGCTTGTCGAGGGGCTCAGAACCGATAAATCAAAAAAGGAATTGACAATATTCCCCGAACTCAAAACCGTCCCCAGGACGGTTTCCATTGTCTAGCCCGCGGCTTTAGCCGCCGGGACCTTCAACTCGCTCCCTTTGACATTTCCTTCGGTCGCAGGTCAAGCAGGAAAAAAAATCCTGTAAGGGCAATCGGAACTCCATAACACGATATGCGATAACCTCTTTATTCAGTAAATTACTTCGGCACAGATAGTAGAAAAATGACAATGGCAGCCTTCTTAGACAGCCCCTTCGTTTAAAAAAAAGACTCCGGGAGCTTTGTAAGCTCCCGGAGTCTTTTTTTGTTGCGAGATTTTTATTTTGCGTAATCCACTGTCCGGGTTTCCCGGATCACAGTGACTTTGATTTTCCCTGGGTACTGCATGGTTTCTTCTATGGTTTTGGAGATATCCCTGGCAAGGCGGGAGGCAGCCAGATCGTCAACCTGTTTGGGGCGGACAAAGATTCGGACTTCGCGGCCTGCCTGCAGGGCATAGCTGCTTTTCACCCCGTCATAGGAGTTGGCAACGTCTTCCAGAGCCCGTACCCGTTTGAGATATTGTTCCAGGCTTTCTCTACGCGCTCCGGGACGAGCACCAGAGATGGCATCTACGGCTTCTACGATGACCGCTTCAATTGTTTCCTGTTCAACTTCATGGTGGTGGGAGGCGATTGCATTCACAATTTTAGATGGGACACCATGCCTTTCGGCAAATTCGGCACCGATCTGAGCGTGGGTGCCTTCCACGTTATGATCCATGGCTTTTCCGAGGTCGTGCAGCAACGCGCCGGCTTTGGAGATTTCAACATTAGCGCCCATCTCCGAAGCGAGAACTGAAGCCAGCTGTGCAGACTCAACGGCATGAGCAAGCTGATTTTGACCATAAGAGGTCCGAAATTTTAGACGTCCCAGCGTTTTTATAATGTCTGAATGCAGTCCCGGAACTCCAGCTTCATAAGCTGCTTGTTCCCCCGCTTCCATGATAACTTTTTCAATATTTTCTTGTTCTTTTTCTATGATTTTTTCAATATTTGCCGGATGAATCCTGCCGTCAAGCACCAGTTTCTTCATGGCTTGTTTGGCTACTTCCCGCCGAACGGAATCAAAACAGGAAATGGTTACAGCTTCCGGGGTGTCATCTACAATCACATCCACACCGGCTGCTTTTTCAAATGCCCTGATATTGCGGCCGTTGCGACCGATGATCCGCCCTTTCATATCGTCTGAAGGTAGCGGAACAGTTGAAGAAGTGACTTCATCAACGTGATCTGAGGCGACTCGCTGGATTGCGTCAGCGATCAATTTCCTTGCCTTGCGTTCACCCTGCTCTCGGGCTTCGGCTTCAATTTCGCGCACAATCCGGGACATGTCGTTTCTAGTTTCCTGCTCTACCCGCTCTAACAGGACTTCTTTTGCTTCTGCCTGGGTCATCTGGCTTACCCGCTCAAGTTCTTGAGAGACATTGTTATATAATTCCTCAACTTTATGGGCTTTTTTATCGAGGGAGCTTTGCCGCTGACTGATCCCATGCTCCCGGTCTTCAATTTTTTCTGCCCTGCGGTCGAGCTGATCGCTCCGGCTTTGCAGTCGTTCTTCAAAACGAGTGATTTCTGCCCTGCGGTTATGGGCATCTTTTTCTGCTGCCTGTGCGATTTCGATCGCCCGATCTTGGGCTTCCTTCACTAACTCAGTTGATTTCCTTTCTGCATCACTGAGAACTTTGTTCGCTTTATTCTGTTTCTTATCTGTCTCTTGTACGATTTGATAATTTTTAACAAAGAACCCAATAACGGCCCCTAATACTAGGGCGACAAAACTGATAAGGATTAAATTTCCGTTCATGGTAAAGCCCCTTTTTATTGATCCATGTTTCGATCATATAGTGATTTATTGATGATTAATAGTCATGATTCCTTTTCCAACTCAGCCCACAGGCTTGTGACTACTTCTTTGCTTAAGCTGTAATTAAAACCCCGGCGGGATAAATAGCCATACATCTTTTTCTGAAACGCGGATTTATCCAAGGTTTTAAATTTGCCCACTTTTTTTCGGGCAAATTTATATGCGAGCTCCTCTTCATTGATATCCTGAAGAGTTTCTTCGATGATTTGATTTGAGATTCCTTTCCGGTACAGTTCTGATGAGAGGGCTCTTTTACCACGGGGATGGAACACGTTTCGGTTTTCAATCCACTGCTGTGCAAATTTCCGGTCGTCAACGAGAGATCCTTCCTGCAGTTTTTCCAGGACAGACTTGATGATTATTTCCGGAATCTGGTGTTTTTGCAGATTCAGGCGGATTTCCTGCTCAGAACGGTTGCGATAACTGAGGAAGTTTAATGCCCTCTGATAAGATTGTTCAATCTCGTCTTTATTTTGCAAAGCAGTGATTTTCTGCTGGCTGAGTTCATTTCCCTCTTTTAGCCAGGGAACTATCGCCCGGGAAATGCCGAATGCGAAAACACCATTTAGATAAACATTCAACCGCTGCGGGTTTTTCTTCTGGGGTTCCAGTTTAGTTACAGTTAACATAAAACAGCCGTGATTGCGCCTTGATCGGCCACGGCTGTAAAAATAGTCATTCTGATCCCATACACTAAATTGTGGTACGCTAGGACGTCAGGGATGAAAGGGTATGTAACTTTAACCTACCTAGCGTTGGATTTCTTCCACTTGGTATCCGTTCGTTATGCTAATTTGAATACTACTTCAATACCACTTTGTGATGGTAGATCGTTTTATTAGTACCGCGGCCGCTGAATTATCTTCTGTTGAGCGACCCAATTATTGAGGGGCTGGCAGTCAAAATTATCCTGACCGATTTCCTCCAGGAGGTTTACCGGTATCTACTGGCCCCAATTTTTATTCTGATTCAATTATCAGAAACTGATTTACTGCTTCATTTTCAAAGTACTTCCAGGGAAAGAAAGTAACTTTCCTGAACTAATCCCTATTATACACGATTATGCAAATTAGGCTATGGATTTGGCTTATCAGCTGATTTCAACCGCTTGAAGCCTAACTAGATCTCAATTTCTCAGAATGCCAGCGCCGAATGCCGTTGATTTTTAACAGAATCTATCCTAGACCGTCTCTGGGCGGGTGACTATGACCAGTTGAGATGGTAGGATATAGTGTCGGGAGAGAAAACATGAGAATTTGTTTTGTGTGTCAGGGTAATATTATCCGCAGCCCTCTGGCGGAACATATTTTTTTACTACTAGCTGATGAAAAAGGGGTCGTTGAAAAATATTTAGTTGATTCCGCAGGAACAATTGCCTACCATGCAGGTGAGAAACCGGATAGGCGGATGCGTCAAATTGCGGCGGAAAGAGGTTTGGTTTATTCCGGTATAGCCAGACAGTTTAATCGGGATGATTTTGATCGTTATGACCTGATAATCGCCATGGATAATGCCAACAGGCGGTCCCTCCAGAGCTGGGCTGTTACAACCGAACAACAGAATAAAATACACTTAATGCGGGAATTTGATCCCCAGGGCAAACCAAATCTGGATGTTCCTGATCCCTATTATGGGGGACCAGACGGTTTTGTATCAACTTTTGAGATAGTAAAAAGATCCTGCGAAGGATTGATGGAGGCGCTGGAAGGTGAGCAGTATTCACCCTGATATCAGGTCCTGGCTCCAGGATCACGATCGTGGAAATATCACCAATTCAAAACCTGCAAGAGGGGGATGCATCCACGAGGCCCTTCTGATTGAGGTGGACTCAGGTGATCGCTATTTTCTTAAACAAAACAAGAAAATAGCATCTGACATGTTTGAAAAAGAAGCCCAAGGGTTAAAGGCTCTCAAGATTAACAACGGTCCGGTCGTTCCTGAAGTATTTCTTGTGGGAGCAGAGTATTTATTGCTGGAAGATCTGCAGCCGAAATCCCGCTGTCAGGATTTCTGGAACCTGTTCGGTCAGCAGCTGGCACAGGTCCACAACCAGGTAAACGAGTTGTTCGGATACCAGGAAAACAATTATATTGGGGGTAATTCTCAGCTTAATACCTGGACGCAAAATGGGCATGATTTCTTCAGGGAGCAGAGAATAAACCCCCAATTACAGATGGCTCAAAAACAATCCCTTTTGAAGACCCAGGATATCCGGAAATTGGAAGGGTTGATGGCTAAATTGCCTGAGCTGATTCCGGAACAGCCGGCATCCTTAATTCATGGTGATTTGTGGAGCGGTAATCTAATGGCAGATAGAAAAGGGATGCCGGCGATAATCGACCCTGCAGTTCATTTTGGATGGGCAGAAGCAGATCTGGCCATGACTGATCTTTTTGGTTCTTATCCATCTGAGTTTTACCGCGCTTACAACGAAGTCAGGCCTTTGGATCCGGGTTACCGCAACCGATATAAAATATATAATCTCTACCATTTACTAAACCATCTGAACTTGTTCGGCAGTGGATATCTATCGCAGATACGGATGGTTCTTGCCCAATATAAATAAAAGTGAGAACGGTTTTTTTCATGCGCAGGATTTGAGAAATTGTTAAGAGATTTTGCACCTCCAGGTGATAAAATTTCACCTACATTGATTGGTGAGTGGAGGATTTAAATAAATTATGACGGTTCCATATTGGGTTAAGGATGCAATTTTTTATCAGATTTTTCCTGATCGTTTTGCGAATGGTGATCCGGGCAATGATCCCCCGAATGTTCAAGCCTGGGGATCTACGCCGACAACCTGGGATTTTCAGGGAGGGGATTTACAGGGTGTAATCCAGAAAATGGATTATTTACTGGATCTGGGGATCAATACAATCTATTTTAACCCTATCTTTCAAGCGACGTCTAACCACCGCTACAATATCAGCGATTATTATAAGATCGACTATAAATTGGGAGAATTAAAAGACTTTTCAGCCTTGTTGGATGTAGCTCATCAAAACAACATCCGGGTGATAATTGATGGAGTTTTTAATCATTGCGGACGAGGATTTTTTGCCTTTAATGATGTGCTGGAAAATCACAGTCATTCTCCCTACATTGATTGGTTTCATTTGAACAATGTTCCCCCGGATGCGTATTCTCCCGGGGATGCAGATGACTACGAGGCGTGGTGGAATTTCAAGAGCCTGCCCAAGTTCAACACTGATAATCCGCGGGTTCGAAATTATATCTTCGATATAGCCAGATACTGGATCCGTTTGGGTGCGGACGGGTGGCGCTTAGATGTTCCCACAGAGATCAACGACAAAAAGTTCTGGGCCGAGTTCAGGCAGGTTGTGAAATCCGAAAATCAAGATGCCTATCTGGTGGGCGAGATTTGGGATGGAGATCCAATCTGGGTTGGTCCGACGTGTTTTGACGGGTTAATGAACTATCCGGTCCGGGATGGGATCATCGGATTATTGATGGAGACCATAACAACGAATGAGTTTGCTGGAAAAATAAAGGGGCTGCTTAATCAGTATGCCCGTGAAAATCTTTTTGCAATGTACAATCCTCTGGGTTCACATGACACAGCCCGAATAAAAACCGAGTTGGGTGGAGATCATAGTAAATTGAAAATGGCCTTTTTGTTTCAGATGGCATTTCCCGGAGCGCCGGCTATATATTATGGAGATGAGATCGGGATGGAAGGTGGAAAAGATCCTGATTGTCGGCGGGCGTTCCCCTGGGACGCGGACCAAAATGACACAGATCAGTGGGATAAGGATTTGCATCAATTTGTCCGTCAGTTAATCACGCTGCGGAAGAAAAAGTCTTCTTTGCGGAGGGGATCTTACGAAGAGATCCTCGTTGATGGAAAGAGAGGTGGTTATGCTTTTTCCCGCATCCTGGGAGATGACAGCATTCTGGTATTCTTGAATGCCAGCAATACCCGCCGGGCATTTCGTATTCCAGTGACTGAATTGGGTTGGTCTGATGGCAGAATCGTCCAGGATTTATTAACCAATCAAGAATTTATCACCTCGGGTACCGAGTTGGTCCTAAACGTAGAACCCTGGACCGGATTATGGATTTCCTAAAAAGACGACCTTTTTGATGAGAGGTGTAGAGTTAAAGAAAAAAACAATGGTAAAATAATACGTTTGGAGGCATGCCTCTAAGACAGAAATTATTAATTAACGTAGCAGGAGGTTTATGATGGCAGACCAGAAATGGGTCTATACATTTCAGGAAGTAAAAGAAGCAGAAGAACATGTTGGCGGTGCGTGGAATGATGTCCGCGCGTTGTTGGGTGGTAAAGGGGCAAATCTGGCAGAGATGACCAGAATCGGTATCCCGGTTCCTCCCGGATTTACAGTCACGACTGAAGCCTGCAACGCCTATATTGCCGGGAATGATAAATTCCCGGACGGAATGTGGGAACAGGAGCTGGCAGCAATGAAAGCTACCGAGGAGTTATCAGGGAAAAAATTCGGTGATGCAAAAAACCCGCTGCTGGTTTCCTGCCGGTCGGGCGCAGTGAGATCCATGCCCGGCATGATGGATACTGTATTAAATATTGGATTAAACGATGAAACCGCCAAAGGGATGGTTGCCTTAACCGGAGACGAGCGGTTTGTTTATGACGCTTACCGGCGTTTAGTGCAAATGTTTGGTTCAGTGGTGCTTGACATCGATGATGAGGCCTTTGAAGATGTGCTGGATGAGTACAAAGAGAAAAAGAGTGTTTCCCTGGACACCGATCTGACGGCGGATGATTGGAAAAAACTAACCGCGGAATTCCAGAAGATCATTAAAAAGGAAAAAGGATTTGATTTCCCGCAGGATCCCGCAAAGCAGCTGCGTATGGCGACTGAAGCGGTATTTGCCTCTTGGAACGGCAAACGGGCAATAGATTATCGCAATGCGGATGGTATTCCTCATGACCTGGGTACCGCAGTTAATGTAATGACCATGGTTTTTGGAAATATGGAAGAATCTTCCGGTACAGGAGTTGCTTTTACCAGAAATCCCTCCACCGGAGAAAACAAACTCTGGGGAGAATATCTGCTCAATGCCCAGGGTGAAGATGTGGTTGCGGGCATCCGCAATGCTGACCCCATTGATGAATTGAACGATGATATGCCCGAGGTGTACAAAGAATTTCAGGACATTACCATAAGACTCGAAAAACATTACCGGGAAATGCAGGATGTAGAGTTCACCATTGAACGAGGAAAACTGTGGATGCTTCAAACCCGGGATGGCAAACGGACAGCTCAAGCGGCCGTCCAGATCGCCGTGGACATGGTTGATGAGGGTTTGATTTCCAAGGAAGAAGCTATTCAAAAGGTGGATCCAGACCAGGTTGATACCCTGCTGCATCCCCAGTTTGATCCTGCTGAAAAAGAAAAAGCCGAAAAAGATGGCAAAATGATCGGTACTGGGGTAAATGCCTCCCCGGGAGCAGCCGTTGGTCGTGTATATTTTGACGCCGATACTGCGGAAGAAAAGTCCAAAGAAGGCAAGCAGGATGTGATTATGGTCCGGCCTTTCACCAAACCGGATGATGTTCATGGCATGCTGGCTTCCAAAGGCATCCTCACCAGCGAAGGCGGCGCAACTTCCCACGCGGCAGTTGTTGCTCGTCAATTTGGAGTTCCTTGTGTTGTGGGGGCCTCTAGTATTCAAATTAATATGAAAAAGCGGGAGCTGATAGCCAGTGGGGTTACAGTTAAAGAAGGGGACTACCTTTCTGTTGATGGCACAAGTGGTGAAATATTTTTAGGAGAGATCCCTACAATTGCTCCTTCCCTTGAGGAACAGACAGAATTAATGAAACTTTTGGATTGGGCAGACGAGATTTCTGCCTCCCAGGATATCCGTAAGGCACCGAAAGGTTGGCCAACCCGCGGATTAATGGTGTGGGCTAATGCGGATTACCCAGAGGATGCCAGGCGAGCTCGATCTTACGGTGCCCAGGGCATCGGTCTTTGCCGGACAGAGCACATGTTCTTTGAACCGGAAAGATTGCCCATTGTGCAGGACATGATTTTAGCGGACACTGTCGAAAAGCGGCAGGTTGCCCTTGATAAATTGCTGCCATACCAGCGGAGCGATTTTGATGGTCTATTTGAAGCCATGACCGGGTTGCCGGTAATTATCCGCCTGATCGATCCTCCGCTTCACGAGTTTATGCCGGATGAGCAAGCTCTATTGGAGGAAGTCATCGCTAATAGGATTAACAAAAAAGTGGATCAGGAAAAAGAAGACCTGCTGATCAGCATTCAGAACCTGCATGAAAGCAATCCCATGATGGGGCTGCGCGGTGTGCGTTTGAGTGTGGTCATGCCGGAAATTGTCAGCATGCAGGTGCGGGCAATTTTTGAGGCGGCCGCCGATGTGAAACTTCGGGGCTTTGAACCCAAACCCGAAGTGATGATTCCGCTCACCGGACATATCAATGAACTGCACTTCATCCAGCCCAAGTTGGAAGAAATTGCCGCCAAGGTTATGGAAGAGAAAGGGGTTGAGTTTGATTATAAATTCGGCACCATGATTGAAATTCCCCGTGCGGGTCTGACGGCGGATGAAATTGCGGGGACTGCCGAATTCTTCTCATTTGGAACCAACGACCTGACCCAGTTCATCTTTGGCTACAGCCGAGACGATGCGGAGCGGAATTTCCTGGTGAAATACGTAGAAGACGGCATTCTGCCCGAGAATCCCTTCCAAACCATAGACATCCAGGGTGTAGGTCAATTGATGGATCTGACCGTGAAAAAAGGCCGGGCAACTCGAATAGATCTCGAAGTTGGGATCTGCGGCGAGCATGGTGGCGATCCGAAATCCATTGATTGGTGCTACCGGATTGGTTTAGATTATGTCAGCTGTTCACCCTTCCGGGTGCCGGTTGCGCGTCTGGCAGCAGCCCAGTCTGCCCTGAATCAGCGGCAGTAGAGTATAGATCTTAAAACTAGAAAAGGGCAAAGGAGAAATCCTTTGCTCTTTTTTTTGGTTTCTATGGTGAAAAAGGGGGACTGTCCCAAAAGTAATTGACAGGCACAGTCCCCCTTTGAGTAAGAACATAGTTTGAAAATGATTGTGGTTAAAATGGGATTCAAATGATCAAAGTTGTTCCAATATCAATGTCAGATTGAATGATAAAATTAGCTCGATCAACTCAGCTCTAGAATAGTCTCCAGGGTTTTTCTTTACAAAATCTTTACTTATTCTTTAAAGGCACTTTATCTTAATTCGTTATCCTTTCTGTGGAAATGAAGGAAGAAATGTATTAACAATAATCTATCTGAAAAGGAGAATAAAATCATGGGATATGGAATGTGGGGAGGATGTTGTTCGGGAATATTTAGAGGCTTTGGTGGATTTGGTTTGGTGGGATCACTCCTGAGCTTAGTGATTACCGTGGGCTTGATTATCGGGATCGTATGGTTGGTCATCTGGATAGTGCGCCGCTTGTCATCCAATCAGAAAATGTCTTTGAGCCAATCTGGCCTACCCGATAATATGAAATCACCATTGGATATACTCAAGGTACGTTATGCACGGGGAGAGATCACGCGTGATGAGTACCAGGACATGTTAACGGATCTAAAATGAGGTTTTCGGTTTAGAAAGATAAGGAGATTTTACGATGATGGGATTTGGTTTACTCTGGATAGTATTTTTAGTGGTCGGTTTGTTTTTTCTAGCTCGGGAAGGATCCGGTTTACAAGCGTTATTTGGAACGAAGCAATCAAGATGGCAAGAAAAAGCTGAGGCAAGCGCAAAGGATATCTTGAACCAACGCTATGCAAGCGGGGAAATCACCCCCGATCAGTATCAAGCTATGAAACAGGACCTGAATTTACAGTAGTTTGGAGATATAGCAGTAGTTATGATGTTAGGTTCTGGATAGTATTTTAACTGACTGTGAAGAAGGGGCTGCCTAAAGAACTTTTTGGACAGCCTCTTCTTAAGTAAATATGGTGAAAAAGGGACCAGGTGCTTTTAAAGCACCTGGTCCCTTAATAGCTCCGGGAGCGTTTATTCTCAAAAGCATGTTATTATTCAATAAGTCTGTCGAAATAATTTATTTTATTAGCTAGATTAATAAGGAGTGAGAAAATGGACTTTGGAAAAGCTTTTTCTTTTGTCTTTGAAGATGAGGATTGGATTAAAAAAATTGGCGTAGGCGGCTTAATTTCATTAATACCCGTCATTGGTATCTTCCTTGTATTAGGTTGGGGTGTGGAAGTGACCAAACGTGTGATCCGCGACGATGCGGAAACTCTACCGGATTGGAGTGATTTCGGAGGATATCTGACACGCGGATTCCTTGTTTTTTTAGTGGCATTTGTATATATGCTGCCGGTGATTCTGATTCAGATCTGCTCCAGTATTCCTTTTTTGTTTGAAAATGTAGACGAAACCCTGACAACGATATTTACAATCGTGACAGTATGTTTTGGATGTCTCACCATCCTCTACAGCATCGCGGCTTACCTGGTTCTACCTGCGGCAGTTGCAAACTATGCTGCCACGGGTGAAATTGGCGCGGCGTTTAAACTTGGTGAGATCTTCAAAATGGTCCGGGAAAATATCGGGACCTACGCCCTGGTGTTGCTGGGCGGGATCGTAGCCAGCTTGGTATCTTCGTTGGGTGTGATTGCCTGTGCGATTGGTGTTCTGTTCACGACGGTATATGCGATGGCAATCAACGGCCACCTGTGGGGTCAGGCTTATAAAGTTAGTAAATCAGGCGCAGTTACCGACTCGTTAAAACCCTTGCCTGCCGCAGACTAGATTAACTCAATTTTAACAATAAAAGAAAGCGGTGCTCAGTCCAATCGCAGCACCGCTTTTTTGTTATTAATAAATTTACAATTCGTAATCCTTCACGAATTATGATTGTTATCATCAGGAGTAGGTACCGATTATTGTGCCTGGCGTGCGAATTCAAAGCCTTTATCCATAGCTTTGAAGTTCAGGGGCAAGGTCTTTTTATGCCGCTCAGGGATATGTTCCTCGAGGGCTTTCTTCACAGTGTCCAGGGGCAGGATTGGTTTTAAGGCAAGCATCGCGCCAATCATGATCATGTTTCCCAGGCGGGAAAACCCGATTTCCTCAGCAATTTCATTAACCGGGATCAGTAAAGAGGTGATATCCTCCCGTTGGATTTCCCGGGGGACCAGAGAGGAGTTTGCCACCAATACACCGCCCGTTGGCATCCTTTCCTCATACTTATCTACTGAGGGAAGGTTCAGCGCCAGAACTATATCTGGATTTCTGACCAGGGGGGATCCAATGGTCTCATTCGAGATGATTACTGTACAGTTTGCAGTACCGCCCCGCATTTCGGGACCGTAGGATGGAATCCAGGTGACCTCCATCCCGTTATCCATCGCTGCGTAAGCAAGAACCTGTCCGGCAAACAAGGTTCCCTGACCGCCAAACCCGGAAATAATAATACTGGTTTCATCCATACCAAAGAACTCCTTATACCTTCAGTGATGCCAGGGTGGGGGATACTTTATAATCCCCAAGAGGGAATACCGGGACCATTTCATCGGCCACAAAATCCAGTGCCTCCTGGGCGGATATCTTCCAATTGGTCGGGCAGGAGGACAGCAGTTCAACCATGGAAAAACCAAGCCCTCTTTCCTGGGCTTCAAATGCCAACCTGATGGCTTTTTTCGATTTTCTGATGTTGGCCGCGTTATGCAAACTGCGCCTCACAATATAACTGGAACCATCTATGACAGCCAGAATTTCTGCCATATGAACCGGATGCCCGGTCATTTCAACATCCCGTCCGAAAGGTGAGGATGTGGTTTTCATACCCGGCAGCGTGGTGGGTGACATTTGTCCGCCAGTCATGCCGTAAATGGCATTGTTGATGAAAATAACAGTGATGTTTTCGCCCCGGATAGCAGCGTGCATAATTTCAGCTATACCGATCGAAGCCAGATCTCCATCACCCTGATAGGTAAAGACTGTATTATCCGGCAGCACTCGTTTGATACCTGTTGCCATTGCAGGCGCCCGGCCGTGAGCGGCTTCGACAAAATCCATATTAAAGTATTTATATACAAAAACTGAGCAGCCAACCGAAGCGACACCAATGGTCTTTTCGCGCAAGCCCATTTCATCGATCACTTCTGCGATCAAGCGGTGGGCAATACCGTGTGTGCATCCGGGACAATAATGGGTGTGAACATCTGTCAAGGCTTCCGGTCGCTGATAGACAACTTCTGCTGTTGCTGAAACCATTATTTTTCTCCTAATATCATTCGTTCTAGGCGGGGAATCCATTCATTCCGCGGATCTTCAGAAGCGGGTTCCTTATTTACGGCAACACGTCTGATCTCATCCAGGATTTCATATGGCAGAGGGGTAACGCCTCCCATTCTGCCGTAGAATTCAACTGGAACCTTACCCTGGACTATTTTCAAAATATCATCCAGCATCATTCCGGAATTCATTTCAACCACTAAAATTCTATTGACCTGTTTTGTAAGTTCCATCAGTCGCTGCTGGGGGAAAGGGGCCAGGGTAATCGGCCGCAGTAATCCAGCCTTGATCCCTTCTTCGCGGGCATCACGGATGGCGGAAGATGCCACCCGTCCGGCGGATCCGAAACCAATCACCAAGATTTCGGCATCATCAAGCAAGTATTCATCGAACAGAACTTCGTTCTTTTCGATCTCTTTCCAGCGTTTCAACAGGCGCAAGTTGGTCACTTCCTCATCTTCCGGATCAATGTATATGGAGGTTAGGATATTGGCATCCCGGCCTTTTGCTCCGGTCACAGCCCACTCCGGAACTTCTTCAGGAATCTCTCTCATCGGGGGCAGTTCGGCAGGTTCCATCATCTGCCCCATATTACCGTCCACGATCACGTGGACGATGGAGCGGTATTTCTCTGCCAGGTCAAACGCTAATGCAATATAGTCAATGGCTTCCTGGACGCTTGCTGGCGCGAGCACAATCGGGAAATAATCTCCGTGCCCGCCACCCTTGACCATCTGGTAGTAATCTCCCTGTGAAGGAGCGATATTACCCAGGCCAGGACCTCCTCTCATTACATTCACAATCACAGCGGGAACTTCGGTGCCGGCAATGTATGAGATGCCTTCCATCATCAAACTAATCCCCGGGCTGGAAGAAGCAGTCATCACCCTTTTACCGGTGCAGGCTGCGCCGTAAACCATATTGATAGCAGCAACTTCACTCTCTGCCTGAATAAATGCCCTCCCAAGGGAGGGTAAGCGCCTGGACATATATTCCAGGAATTCAGTAGATGGTGTGATTGGGTACCCATAAAAAGCTTCAACACCCGCTCTGATCGCTGCTTCAGCAAAGGCGTGATTTCCTTTTAATAACTCTTTCGCCACTGGATTTACCTCCTGGCTTTCTTTTCGGGTTTTTCTCGATATACCGTGATTGCAACATCGGGACAGACAACCGCGCAAATACCGCAACCCGTACAGGTTTCTTCAATCATTTGAGCAGGATGATATCCCTTAGGTGTGAGCCGATTTGTGTCCAGGCGTAATATTTCCTCGGGACATGCTTCAATGCAAAGACTGCACCCTTTGCAATAAAGATCATCCACAACAATCCATCCGGTAACTGCCATTAATCATTCTCCTTTCTGGAGCATGTTATTGTGAAACAAATAATCCATATCAGTACCATTTATAACACAAACTGAAAAATGGTTAATAAGCGCCATTAGGGACGTTTCATCCATATTGTATGCGATCAAATTCCCCCAGGATAGTGACAAGATTCAGGTCAAAACATAATAATTATCAGGAGATAAATATCCAGCATCTTGGTAAGTTTTTTATTGGTATTTTAGGCTGGGCAGGCATTTTCATTGACAGTATACCAACCTCTGGTATAATGGCACGGCATTGAAGGAATAGGTCCTTCTGCAGCCTGTTGGCATGGATAAATACCCCCAACTTCCCCGCAGTCCTGTGGAAAAAGCATTGAACACAGGAAGAACGGTGAAGTGAAGATTGGAGGAAAAATTATGAAGTACGCAATTGTCGTAAACGGTGGGAAGCAGTACAAAGCAGTACCTGGAGAAACCATCCAGGTCGATAAGCTTTCCAATGAGCTGGGTGAAAAGGTAATCCTGGATGAGGTGTTGTTTATTACGGACGGTAAAAAAGTAACTGTAGGTACTCCAGTGGTGAAAGGAGCTCAGGTAAAAACAACCGTCACAGGGCAAATTAAAGGCCCCAAAATCATTGTGTTTAAATATAAACCGAAAGTTCGTTACCGGAGAAAGCAGGGTCATCGTCAAAAATATACATTGCTGCAGGTTGACAAAATTGTGAAGAAATCAGGAGAAAAAAATGGCTCATAAAACAGGTGGCGGTTCAACCCGCAACGGGCGAGACAGCAATTCTAAACGATTAGGTGTAAAAAAATTCGGTGGTGAACAGGTCCGGTCTGGAAATATCCTGGTTCGTCAACGGGGTACACGCATTCATCCCGGAGAAAATGTTGGCCGGGGTGGCGATGACACACTGTTTGCGACTGCAGATGGGTTCGTTACCTTCCAGACATTCCGTGGCGGAAAGAAGCGAGTACACGTTTATCCCGAAAGATTATAAGGATTATTGAGATGAAAGAAGAAATTCAACCAACATATTATCCTGAAGCTACGGTGACCTGCGCTTGCGGCAATACCTGGAAAACGGGATCGTCAAAGGAATCAATCCGGACAGATGTCTGCTCTGCCTGCCATCCCTTTTTCACAGGAGAACAGCGCATCGTGGATACAGAAGGACAGGTTGACCGATTTTATAAGAAAATAAAAGGTTATGAAGAGATTCAGAAAGAAAAAGAAGCTCGGATGACAAAAAAGGCTTCTGCGGATATATCCGTGGAGATGCTGGAACTTGGAACCAGGGTTACTAACGCCTTGGTGGATGTCAAATTGGAAACGGTTGCTGATCTTCTGGCTTTACTGGAAGGCGGAGATCAATCCCTTTTGGATATTAAGGGTTTTGGCCGGAAATCTCTGATTGATCTTAAGAAGGCTTTACGCGCTGCGAATTTTGAAATCCCTGCGGCCGCAGAAGAGATC
>SDBU01000099.1_pt1 | contig 113119 bp, 117 predicted proteins | sample 2277071 | NCBI WGS metagenome assembly SDBU01 (sample SAMN10397929, study PRJNA504765) | marine sediment metagenome | isolation source: marine sediment core GS08_GC12, 126 cmbsf | place: Arctic Ocean: Gakkel Ridge, Loki's castle | collected 2008
CATCTCAGATGTTCGCACAACCGATAACCAAGACCGCTTTTACCGGAGCCCTTTTTACCTAAAAGCACAGCTACTAGCGGGTGTTTCATTATCGCTAACCATTTACTCGCTTCCATTGCATTCTTATCAGGTGCAGGTTTCGAAAATGGCCCTGAGGACAATCTATTATTTGTATTAAAGTGTCCGGTTTTAGATATGTCGGAGAAGAAGGCATCTACTAACTCTTTAGCAAAAGCCTCGGTAAAGGACTTATTGACCGGGATCCTTGAAGGCCGTATTTTAAAGTTCTCAATTTCTGATAGCCAATCCATATTTTCACCTCTTTATTTATTATAATTATCTTGGTTCAATCAGCTTCAAAGTTGAACGGATAACCGTTCAACTACGTTCACTTGAACAGTCGGTTAAACACCGTTAAAATAAGACGGTAAGGTAAAGCCCATCAAATTTTTGCATGTAAAATACGAAGGTATAGAGGAAAAGGAAAAGGAAAAGGAATTGGGCTTAACTGCTAGCCGTTTCTTGTACCGACAGTTAACTCAAAAAAGGTCTTGATTTTTGGTTGCGCAATAGGGTCGCTAGGCCCAGCTGCGGTGACACTAACTTAAAAGGTGGACCATTTGGTGGGGGCAGATCAGATCCTCAACATCCACCAAAGACGGGGTATCCATATAAACAGATCCATCCAGCCCCGCCAACACATCGGCTCACCGTAGTAGCACTTTCTAGCTACGACGTTGTTGTCTCCATCCATCTTGTTGTGTCCGTAATAGTAGCAGTCGTCCGGCTTGCAAAAGACGTTCTCTTTCACCTGGGCACCTCCCAGCCGTTCAGGCCGTTCATATACTCCTCCCATGTTTCGGCGCATTTCTGCCAATTGTTCTTCTCCTCGACAGCCTGCCTGTACTCGCCAGCCAGCTCATCGTAATAAAACTCGAACCGATCAAGCATATACCCGCTGTTCTCCATCTGTATGCGGTACGTGTCGGCGTCCGCCTGGTTGCACTTGGCCATGTACTCCCAAGCCCTGGCGCTCTCTATCCACTGGAACAGCACCGGCTCGGTGTGCAGCCACATCGTGTAAAGGCCGACGCCAAAACCGGCCAGAAACAGCATAATAAATGCTGCGCACACTATCATTGCCTTTTTCATTGCGAATTTCCTTATCCCTATTGACCTCAGCATCTGTTCTGGCTTTAAGTATAGGGAGATCAACTTTCAACCACTTTGCGAAATAAGGTTTAGTTCTTGCAAAAAACTTACAATCGTTCGGCAGCTTTACACGGCTTAGCGGGGAAGGAGAAGGAAAATAACTTCCCTTGGCACCTATTCTGATTCAACAATTAGCCTGATTGTTTCGCTATTGACATTGTTTGGCATATATTTTATTGTTCATACTACACTTAATATGAAAGGAGGTGAACTCATGCAAGCATACTGTATGAAATGCCGATCCAAGAAGGAGATGAAGGATGCCAAAAGCATAACCATGAAGAATGGCAAACCAGCAACTCAGGGTACATGCCCAGCCTGTGGCACAAAGATGTTCAGAATTGGGAAGGCATAACCCTGATTACAATATAGGGATTAAATAAGGGCTGGATATTTTCACGAACGGAATATCCAGCCCTTTTCTATGTCACATTTCATCTAATTGTTACTTCACGATAAGCCAAATTGTTTATTAACCTCACTTTATTTGTCCCATCCTCCTTAAAAAGAAGAGGGGCACCGCCCCTCTTAAGCTTACCATTAACCACCTGCCGAAACCGCCTGGATTCTCATCCTGGTGTGTCTCTTATTGCCCATTGAAGGTTCCGGCTCAGGTATTAGCTTTGGTACCCGAAAATGGAAAGACAAGAGCCCGGGGAGATGGTATAATATTATTGCTTACGGACTCTTAAGGAGTCGAGTAGGAGTCCGGGGACAATGATGTTGCTGGAGCAGGCGGTCGACCGCTGAACTGCCTGCCCACCAAAAACATCAAAAATAAAACGGGGCAAGCAAAAGCCCCCTTTTTTTATGGGGAAGGAGGGAAAATGAACGAGTTAGACAAGTTTCTGCCGGCACCAGAGCCGGAGCCAGCACTGGTACCGGCAGCAACCAAAGCTGTTAACTATGAGGTGGAGACCCCGCCAGAGATACTCTCAGCGGGAACGCCAACCAGAATATCGCCTGGTTGGATTAGAGTCTAAAAGTGCGGAGCGAAAAGGAAGGAGGCAATAATGCCTAATCCGGAGGAGGGGTACTTCTATACGCCAAGGGGAAAAGGCCCCGGGGTAGTAGTAGGCGAAGAACTGGTAATCAGAACGCTGCCGTCGCTGGAGGAGCTCGCTCTGCGCGTTCAAATACTCGAGCGGGTAATTGCCCGTGCCCCCTTCATCGGCCTGGATTATTCGAGCGAGATGAGGAAGGCCGGGCTGCAGAGACGGGACCTGGTTGTCAAAGAAGTCATGCCCCCCGAGTGATGATTTACGCCCCCGGCTTGTCATATCCAGAGGTTTCGGGGGAAGTTCGCCGTTATTGCTTTAGGGGCAGGCACATGGACATAGCCAGGGCAGCCAGCTATGAGGTGTTGTCCAATTTAGCTTTGAGATGGTCGAGGGCGACTAGGACATTGCGGCCACCAGGGGATAATATCCTTCGCCGCCACCATTCAAATTCCCCATCAGGCGACTTATTAAGGGGAGGGCAGAAAGCGCTTCTAAATCAGCACTTTTATCGTTTTTCCAGCTTAATTTGTCACCTGGTGATATAAAGTGTGAAATAGTGATGAAAAAACCGGGGAAAAAGGCCCAAAAACGAGGCTCTATTCACCTGGCAATCAGGTGGGGGGGGAATCAAAATATTTTCCCCGCTAAGCCCGCTCGAGCCCCTCTGGAAACATTGTTTTTGAAGTTGACGGGCCAGGAGAAAGCCGCGGCAGAATCAGGGCGGAAATAAAACGTATTATAGGCGGTGAGGAAAATGCCAAAGGTGCTAAACGAAGATTTGACGGCCAGAATAGCCGAACTTGCCCGGGGGGGCTACTCAAAAGCGGAGGCCGGCAGGGAGCTTAGCCTGGATAGGGCAACAATAAGAAAATACTGGCCCAAGGGAGGCAAGAGTACTATGAGCAACGGGACAGAAGAAAAAGAGAAAGAGGGGGCTGAGGTACCCCAAGGCGAGGAGGGCTTCACCAACATCGTGGAGAGGTTCACCGGCATCATCAAGAAATTCAAAATCAAGAATGCCGAGCTGGTGGCCGACCACTGCGCCAAGGGCAACCTCGAGGACCTGGAGGATGTCGAGGCGAGAATGCGGGAGATGGGGGTTCACCCATCCCTGGTCACGCAGGCGGTGAGCTTCTGGGCGGATGAAATCCAGCAGCCCATCCCCAAAAGGCTGAGGCAGAGAATGGAGAAGGAAACCGGCGTCAAGACAAAGGAAAGCCGGGAGAAAGAGGCTGAGGAAAAATATGCCGTCGATTCGGAAACCGGGGTGATACGCCTGGCGAAAGAAAACGAGAAGGCCGTCCCCCTGGTTGAAGCCCAAAAGCTCCAGCGGCTGATCAAGAAGGACCTGGCCGAGCTGGAGGAAAAAGAGACCGGCGGTAAAAAGGAGCCGGCCTTTATCCTGGGCGAGAAGGGCGCGTGGACATTAAATCCCGATGCCAAAGTAGGCTTCGGCGAGTTTGCCGTCTTTCAGATGTACCAGGAATCCCTGAAGAAGGGTGAGCCGATCGACCCGGTCGAGGAGCTGACCAGGAGGGAGGAAGCATCGGTGCGCCTGAAGGAAGCCATGGGAATCAAGACAGGAGGAGGGGACACGGAAATGGCAATGCTGGATAAACTGGAAAAGCTCGGCATGCTGAAAAAGGGTGAAGGCGGCGAGGGGGCATTGCTCGCCCAGCTGGATGCGCTGGGGCTGCTGAGAAAGACGGGCGAGGGAGAAAGTTCTGAAACGATGAGAGCGCTGCAGACGGAGGTCAAGGAGCTCAGGGACTCGCTGCAGAAGCAAGAAATGGATACCGTGAAAGGCGCATTGGGCTCTCTGGCCAAAGGGCTAGAAGAGTTGCGAAATGACATGTCGAATCAGGGTCGCCTTGAGGGACGCTACGGACTGTTAGAAAAGGTAATGAACTCCGTCGACAGCCAGGTCACTGGAATCAGGTCCGATGTAAAACCAGTGCTGATGGGCCTAACCGGTGGTGGCGGCGGCGCTGAGTCGGCCAGGAGAAGCCCTCAGGAGAAGGCAAAAATCGCCAGGGGACTGAAGGAAGCGGTCGTGTTGGAGAGAGAGGCCAAGGACCTTGAGGATGAGCTTTTGTTTGGCAAGCCCACGCCAGTGGCATCAGCCGGAGCGGCGGCGCCGGCGCCGGTACCCGCCCAATAGCCAGCGGAGATAAATGAAATCTCCTTCGCCTCCTCTGGAGACTGACCTTTTACCGTATTAAGCGGCCATGTTTTTAGGTTCGCCAGGCGCCCCTAAAATACACTTGATAACTCCATTTGTTTGTTCCCCAAACCCCGGGGCTAGTAGCGATAGCCCCAGCCGTCGTCCTGGCGGTTATCTCTGCCGCCGCGGGTCAGCCGGTCCAGGGGGCTAAAGCGGTCATGCTCGGCGATGGCCCGGTTGGCCTCGACACAGCGGGAGTAGTGCAGCACCATCGCCAGGCTTTCGTGGCCCAGGAGCAGCCGCAGGGCGTTTATATTGCCCCCGTTCTCCAGGTAGCGGGTGGCGAAGTAGTGGCGGAAGCGGTGCACCAGCCCGTCGGAGGTGACCCCGACCCGCTTCTTCAGGCGCTCCACCATGGACGTAATCGCGCTTCCGGAGAGCCTTTCCCCCCCGTCACCCAGCCACAGAAAATCGCTGTCCCCCTTCGGGCGGAAGCGTATCAGGTAGCGGTTCAGCGTCTTCATCGACTCGCCCTGGAGGGGCAGCACCCTCATCTTGGCCCCCTTGCCCATAACCCTTAACTGCTTTAATGAGGGGGCCAGGTCGGAGAGTTTGATTCCGGCCAGCTCGGAAAGCCGCATCCCGGTATCGGCAAAGATGCTGATGATGGCCTTGTTGCGGGAACCCAGGATTTTCGAGGCGGTAATAAACTCCGCCTCACAGCCATCAAGCATGCTCAGCACCTCGCGGTCGGTGTAGGGCTCCACCTGCTTGTAGTGAGGGCCGGGCAGCCGCAGTCTCCAGATGCCGGTATCGGGGATGAGTTCCTCCTCGTCGGCGGCCCAGCGAAAGAGGCGCTTTACCACCCGGCCGTAATGGTTTACGGTAGCGGAGCTGGCTCGGTGGGCCGAGGAGCGGGTAGGGTCGCCGTAGCCCCAGCGGTTGGAAGAGGTGCCGACGTATTCGAGGAACTGGCGGATAAGGTCGCGGGTGATGAGTCCGGCGTCCTGGGGCCAGCGCTCTTTCTGGGAATACCACAAGAAGTTTTTCAGGCAGATCTGGTAGTAGCGCACGGTACCCGGCGAGAGCTGCCGGCGCGAGAGCTGGAAGGATGTTATCAGCTGGGTGAGGTTAATTAACCTCACCGGTGGGGTTTCGGCCACCCCGGTTCCTTGGGTTCTGGTCCTGGTTTCCGTAACCATAATATATTTTTTTGCCCGTCCGCCTGGGAAGAGGATGCAACTTTAAAAATATTCAACTCTTCGAGTAAGCATCCGCTCTTAAACCACTTTTTGGCCCCCTTTCGTGCCTGGAGATGAGCTTTTTCTGCCGTTGAAAATTAGAAGGCAGCCGCTCTGTCCAACTGAGCTACAGGGACGCTTTATTACCATTCAAATGTAGCATGAAAGGAAAAGGGGGTCAAGGATTGTGGGCTGGATTCCCTTTCTTGACAATAGCTTCCAAGCATTGTTAGTATGAGATAATTAAAGCTATCGATACGAATGACGAAAGATGACTCGATTGCTCGATCAGGTTGACCATCCTGCCGATTTAAAGAAGCTGAGCAAGCGTGAGCTCAAACAGCTTGCCAGTGAACTCAGGCAGAATCTGGTTGACACCATTACCGTTACCGGTGGTCACCTTGCTTCCAACCTGGGCGTGGTTGAGCTTACCATCGCTTTGCATCGGGTATTTGACAGCCCAAGGGATAAGATCATCTGGGACGTTGGTCACCAGAGTTACGTTCATAAACTCCTCACCGGAAGGAAAAAGGATTTCGCTTCACTACGTCAGTATGGGGGCCTTTCCGGTTTCACCAACCCTGAAGAGAGCCCGCATGACCCATTTGGGACCGGTCATGCCAGCACATCGATTTCAGCAGCACTGGGGATGGCAATCGCCCGTGACCTTCAGGGTGATGACTACCATGTAGTGGCGGTCATTGGTGACGGAGCGATAACCGGTGGTATGGCTCTTGAGGCACTCAATCATGCCGGGCATTTAGGCTCAAGATTAATCGTGATTCTCAATGATAACGGCATGTCGATTTCACCAACGGTGGGCAGCCTGGCTAAGATATTTAATAAAGTGCGTTTTGACCCGCGCTACCGCTGGGCTAAAGAAGAGAGCCGCAAGATACTTCAAGCCCTGCCCCTCGGAGATATGGTATGGGAGGTAGGACGGCGGGCCAGAGGTGGGTTCAAAGGGTTGCTACTGCCGACGATGATGTGGGAGGGGTTGGGTTTTGCCTATATTGGGCCCATTGATGGACATGACGTTACGGAGCTTGAAAACGCGCTACGCCAGGCCAGAGAATACCATCAGAAACCAACGTTTATTCACGTTTTAACCACCAAGGGCAAGGGCTATCGCCCCGCTGAGAATAACGCGGTTTACTTTCACGGTGTACCTGCCAGGCGTGTCAGTAATCAGAATATACCCACGTACAGTGAAGTATTTGCGCAGACGGCGCTTCGCCTGACCCGTGATGATCCCAGAATAGTGACCATAACTCCAGCCATGCCGGAGGGCAATTGCCTGAGCATTGTGGCTGCCGAATTCCCGCAGCGTGTCTTTGATGTCGGCATCTGTGAGCAGCACGCGGTTACTTTTGCCGCCGGGCTGGCCGCCCAGGGCTTTATTCCGATTGTCGCCATTTACTCCACCTTTTTGCAGCGTGCCTTTGACCAGATCGTGCATGATGTCTGCCTTCAAAACCTGCCTGTAGTTTTCGCTATAGACCGTGGTGGCATCGTCGGGGACGACGGTAAAACACACCAGGGAACGTTTGACCTCTCTTACCTGACGCTTATTCCCAATCTGAGTATCGCCGCGCCAAGAGATGAAAATGAACTGCAGCACTTGCTCTATACGGCAGTGAATTCGGGGCAGGCCATGGCCATACGCTATCCTCGTGGCCCGGGGCTGGGGGTGCCGCTGGATACCATATTGCATAAAATACCGGTGGGCAAATGGGAAGTGATGCGCGAAGGAAGCGATGTCGCCATTCTGGCCGTCGGTGTCACCGTGGCACCGGCTCTTGAGGCAGCACATGAACTGGCAGCAAGCGGGATAAAGGCAGCCGTCATAAACGCGCGCTTTGTCAAGCCACTTGACGTTGAGTTGATTACCAGTCTGGTACATCGTACCCCGCGCCTGGTTACCGTTGAGGAGAACACCTTGAGCGGTGGCTTTGGTAGCAGCGTGGCCAGATTGCTGCAGGATTTGGGTCTCGGGAAGATACCGGCAAAAATCATCGGCATCCCGGATGAGTTTGTCGAGCAAGGGTCTCAGGCTGCCCTTCGAGCCAAGTACGGTCTGGATGCAAAAGGCATAGCCCAGCAGGTTTTATCCCTGTTTCCTGCTAATAAAGCAAGTGAGTGGTCGGCTAGGGAAGGCGAAATAAAGCCGGTGCGCTAGCTATACTGGATGTTGAACGTGGCGGTGGAAGTACGATAGTCTGGTTTCCCGAATAAAACATCGATATTTTCCTGTTTGGTGGTAATATAGTCTTGATACAGGTGTTGAGAATATTTGGGTTTAGTCGATGCATAAAATGACGGTGAAGGATATAGAGGTCAGAGGCAAGCGAGTGCTGGTTCGCGTTGACTTTAATGTGCCTCTGGATGAAAAAACGGGAGAGATAACCGATGATAATCGCGTTCGTGCCGCTCTGCCGACAATCAGGTATCTGATTGAGCAGGGAGCGAAGGTCATATTGATGTCTCACCTGGGTCGCCCCAGGGGAAAAGTGGTGGCAGGCCTGAGATTGGGCGTGGTGGCCCAACGTCTATCTAAGATGCTCGGGCGGCGAGTCTCCATAGCCCCGGACTGTATTGGCCCGGAAGTGGCAAATATGGCGGCCACGATGAATACCGGAGATGTTCTCATGCTGGAGAACCTGCGTTTTCATATCGAGGAGGAAATGGGAGACGCGTCTTTTGCTTGGTCTCTGGCACGTCTGGGCGATGTCTTTGTCAATGACGCCTTCGGTGCCGCACACCGGGCGCATGTGTCCGTATCAGCCATCACCGAGTACCTGCCCGCCGTAGCCGGTTTTCTGATGGAAAAAGAGGTGGAAAACCTGAGTAAAATACTGGAGAACCCGGCGCGACCATTCGCAGCTGTGCTTGGCGGAGCCAAGATAAGCGACAAGGTGAGCATGCTGGAAAACATAATGGGCAAAGTGGACTACGTTATGATCGGCGGCGGTATGGCGGCGACCTTTCTGAAAGCCAGGTCATATGAAATAGGCCGGTCTTTAATCGAGATGGATATGCTGGAGACGGTGAACCGTTTAAAGGATTTAGCGCAAAGAGAGAAAGTAAATTTAATGCTGCCGGTTGATGTTATGGTCGCTGATGAGGTCAGCAATGAGGCTCAGGTTGAGGTGGTGCCGGTCGAAAAGATATCACCGAAGAGAAGGATTGTGGATATGGGGCCGCGGACAATCAGCAACTTCAGTCGGGAACTAGGCAAGTGTAAAACGATTTTCTGGAACGGCCCGATGGGAATTTTCGAAACCCCCCGGTTTGCCGGAGGAACCCGGGAACTGGCGAAGTTGTTGGCTGGACTTGAAGCGATGACGGTGATCGGCGGGGGTTCCACTGCTGAGGCGGTAAGCGACATGGGTCTGGCCGAAAAAATGACTTTCGTTTCCACAGGGGGTGGGGCTTCTCTGGAGTTCCTGAGCGGGGAGAAACTACCCGGTGTTGAAGCATTGCGGGATAAAAAGTAGCCGGGAGAGACTGATTGAGGAGAGAAGAATGCGTGTACCATTGATTGCCGGCAACTGGAAGATGAATACCACGGTAGCTGAGGCTCTGGAATTGGCCGGAGCGATGAAAGATGAGCTTGAGAAGGTTATCAGCGTGGAGAAAATAGTCTGTCCGCCATTTGTTTCGCTGGTGCCGGTAAAAGAGTTGCTTGAAGGCAGCACCATCAAATTGGGTGCACAGAATTTATTCTTCGCCGAAAAAGGTGCCTACACCGGTGAGATTTCACCCTTGATGGTGGCTGACCTCTGTGAGTATGTCATCATCGGGCACTCGGAGCGGCGACAGCATTTCCATGAGACCGGAGACATTGTTAACCAAAAAATTGCGGGCGCACTCAAGGCAAGCCTCAAGCCAATCTTGTGCATCGGTGAGCGGCTGGAGGAGAGTGAGGCAGGTAGGACTGAAGCAGTGGTGACGGAGCAACTGAATGCGGCTCTGGCAGGGGTGGGAGACCCAGATGGCCTGACTATTGCCTATGAGCCGGTCTGGGCAATTGGCACCGGAAAGTCAGCCACGGGTGCGCAGGCCAACGGAACAATCGCGTTTATTCGTCAGCATGTCGCCCAAGCGTATGGGGAGAATGTCGCTCAGACGATGCGCATATTATACGGCGGCAGCGTTAGCTCAGCCAACGCCGCCGAGTTCATGCAGCAGCCCGAAATTGACGGGGCGCTGGTCGGCGGGGCCAGCCTTAAAGCCAATGAATTTTTGAGCATCGTCAACCAGACCGCTATCATTAAATACAGGAAATGAACTCTTTAGTCGCGATAGTCGGCCCGACTGGTATTGGCAAAAGCCGACTGACCATTCGTCTGGCCTGGAAGTTCGATGGCGAAATCGTCAGCGCCGATAGCCGTCAGGTTTACCGGCATATGGATATCGGCACCGCCAAGCTCAGTATACAGGCGCGGGCGCAGGTACGACACCACTTAATCGACATCGTCGATCCGGATCAGGATTTTAGCCTGGCACAATATCAGACACTGGCATTCAACGCCATCAGCGATATTCAAAAGCGCGATAAGTTACCTGTTTTGACCGGCGGCAGTGGCCTGTATGTACGGGCCGTGCTGGAAGGATGGCAACTTCCGGAGGCGAAACCGGACCCCGAGTTGAGGCATCGTCTGGAGAAACAGGCCACAGAGGCAGGATATAGTAATCTCTATGAAGAATTGATGAAAGTTGACCCGGCAGCGGCGCAGAAAATTGACCCCCGCAACGTGCGGCGGGTCATAAGGGCACTGGAGGTGCACCACCAGACGGACAAGACGTTCGCCAATCTTAAGGAAAAGAAAGGTGCGCCTTACCCCACGCTGATAGTTGGCCTGACTACAGAACGGAAAGAATTATATAGACGGGTCGACCAGAGAGTTGACGATATGATAGAGCAGGGTTTGGTAGCCGAGGTGGAAAAATTGGTCAATATAGGGTATGATTTTAATTTACCAGCCATGTCCAGTATTGGCTACAAGCAGATAGCCATATTCCTCAAAGGCGAAATAAGCTTGGAGGACGCGATACAGCAAATTAAATATGAAACGCATCGGTTTGTCCGTCATCAGTACGCCTGGTTTCGCCTGAATGATGCGCGAATTCACTGGTTTGATGTCGCTCGTGTTCCGGAAGCGGAGATAGATGGGCTGATATCCAGGTTTCTGGAAGGCAAGCTCGATAGTAAAGAGACGCTTTTAGTTTAATGAATGAAGGAAGATGAAGTTCACCAAGTTACAGGGCACGGGAAATGATTTTGTCCTGGTGGAAACCAGCGATGAACAGCGCCACTGGTCGAAGCTGGCGGCAGCTATGTGCGAGCGCCACTTTGGTATTGGCAGTGATGGACTGCTGTTGCTGCTGCCTTCTAGCGATGCCGATTTCCGCATGCGCATGTTCGATCCGGACGGCTCTGAGGCGGAAGCTTGCGGTAACGGCATCAGGTGTCTGGCTCGCTATGTGTATGACCATGCCATGATACCCGCCAGTGCTGACCAGTTATCTGTGGAAACGATAGCCGGCGTAAGACAGCTCAAGCTTAAGAAAGAAAACGGCAATCTCATCAGTATTCAGGCGGGTATGGGCAGGCCCGTATTCGAGGCTGGCGATATTCCGGTGCATATTGAGCAGGGCAGGGAGAAAATAGTTTACCTAAAAACCATGATGAGCTATCCAGTAGGTATTGACGGTGTTGACCGGCGGCTCAACTTCGTCTCGATGGGAAATCCGCACGCGGTTTATTTTCAGGATAACCCGGTAGTCGATTTCCCGCTGTCCCGGATTGGACCAGAGGTGGAACATCTCGCCATTTTTCCGCGGCGGGCTAATTTTGAGGTTGCCCGTGTGTTAAATAGGAGAGAAATAGAGGTCCGCACCTGGGAGCGTGGTGCTGGGGAAACGCTGGCGTGCGGAAGCGGTGCCTGCGCGGTAGCCGTAGCGGCACAGCTTCGAGGCTATGTCGACAGTAAAGTTAACATAAAACTGCCGGGTGGCACATTGCAGCTGGAATGGGACGGGGCTGGAGAAGTATTGATGACCGGCCCGGCAGAAACAGTTTTTTCTGGAGAATGGCCAGACTAAGGAGTAAAGAATGAGATTAGCCAAGCGTGTTGAAAAACTACCGCCCTACCTGTTCGTTGAAATCAGCCGCAAGATTGCCGAGAAAAAAGCCAAGGGCGAGGAGGTCATCAGCTTTGCCATTGGTGACCCGGATATTCCCACGCCACAACACATTGTCGACCGGCTCTGTGAGGCGGCCCGCGACCCGGTAAATCATCGCTATCCGGAGTCGGAGAGCCTGCCTGAACTGCGCCGGGCGGTGGCTGATTGGTATAAACGACGCTTTGACATTTCCTTTGACCCGGATAAAGAAGTCCTGCCACTGATAGGGTCCAAAGAGGGAATCGGCCATATTTCTTTCTGCTTCATCGGCAATGGCGATATCGCCCTGGTGCCTGACCCGGGATACCCGGTCTACTCGGTGAGTACCATGCTGGCTGATGGTGAGCCATATTACCTGCCGCTCAAGGAGGAGAACAACTGGCTGCCCGACCTTGATTCCGTCCCCCAAAATGTCCTTGAGAGAGCCCGGCTACTGTGGATCAACTACCCGAATAACCCCACTGCTGCCGTCGCCGACCTTGAGTTTTTTAACCGGGTCGTTAAATTTGCCAAACAGCACGACCTGGTGGTTTGTCATGACGGCCCTTATACCGAGGTGGCTTATGACGGGTACCAACCGGTGAGCTTCATGCAGGCGGAGGGGGCCAGAGACATCGGTGTGGAATTTCATTCTCTATCCAAAAGCTACAATATGACCGGCTGGCGCATAGGGATGGCCGTTGGCAATGCCACCATGATAAACGCGCTGATGAGACTGAAGTCGAATTTAGACTCTGGAATCCCGCAGGCGATTCAGTATGCGGCCATAGAAGCTCTCTCTGGGCCACAGGACTGCATCCAGGAGCACAATGCCATTTACCAGAGACGCCGTGACCTGATCATTGAGGTACTGAATGAAATTGGACTGGAGGCAGAACCATCGAAGGCAAGCCTCTACATCTGGGCGAAAGTACCGGAAGGCTATAACTCAATGGACCTTACCGCTGATTTACTGGAGCAAGTGGGGGTGGCGGTTACTCCCGGAATAGGGTATGGGAAGCAGGGAGAAGGGTACGTTAGATTGTCCCTGACCATACCGGATGCCGCACTGGTTAAAGGGCTATCGCGGCTGTCAGGCTGGCATAATACCCGCCGGCGGGTGGCGAAATAGTAAGTTGACATAAAGAGGTTTAACACGCGGAACACAGTTCTCACCAGAAACGCGCCAGAACGGGCCTTCCTGGTAGCGGTGGAGTCAAGAGAGACCACGGGCCGGGGGTCGGCCAAGGCATCGATCGACGAACTGGCACTGTTGACCGGTACCGCCGGTGCCAGCGTGGTCGGCAGAATTATCCAGAAATTACCCGCGCCTACCAGGACGCATTACGTCGGTAAGGGAAAGCTGGAGGAATTAACCGTCATAAAGGACCAGGCCGGTTATGATGTTGTTATCTTTGATGATGAACTGACACCGCTGCAGCAGCGTAACCTGGAAGAAACGTTGAAGGTAAAAGTTATCGACCGTGTGGCGCTGATTCTGGACATTTTTGCCCGGCGTGCTCATACCCGTGAAGGGCAGCTGCAGGTTGAACTGGCGCAACACCAGTACCTTTTGCCTCGACTTGCCGGGCAGTGGAGCCATCTGGAGAGGCTGGGGGGCGGCATCGGCACCAGAGGCCCCGGAGAGTCGCAGCTTGAAACCGACAGGCGACTCATCAGTCGAAAAATACATCGCTTGAAAGCACAGATTGAAGAGGTAAGGAAACACCGCGCCCTCTATCGTCAGAAGCGACTTAAAAGCGGTATACCGGTAGTATCCCTGGTGGGTTATACCAATTCCGGGAAAAGCACCTTGCTTAATGCCCTCTGCCAGGCCGGCGTTTTTACCGAGGGGAAACTATTTGCCACGCTGGACCCGACCACCCGGCGCCTGATGCTTCCCGATGGCAAAACGATACTGATAACGGACACCGTCGGCTTTATCCGAAAACTGCCCCCAGCCATCATTACCGCTTTCCGGGCAACACTGGAAGAACTGGATGAAGCGGCGCTATTGCTGCACGTCGTTGACTTCTCTTCGCCGGATGCCGCCGAGCAATGCCAGACGGTGGAGGACATTCTGGCCGACCTCAACCTCACCGGCAAGCCCCGGATAACCGCATTGAATAAAATCGACCTTTTATTGACAGATGACCGGAAATGGGACGAGGAAAGCGCCGTCCAGTATCTTGCCGACCAGTCCGCCGGGGAAAAAGCGGTGATGATATCGGCCACCCGGCGCTGGGGTTTGGCCGGGTTAAGGGAACTGATCAGCCAGCAATTAATCCACCCCGTCGCCACCCTCTAAAACCCCTCCAAAAAAATGACGCTCTGTAATCAAAATCCAGGCCCCTTAAATTTTTGGTGAATGGTTTGGTATTCACAATGAGTTCAGGGGCTTAATTATTGGTTAAGTTTTCGGAGATTTCAGGCCCTGCCGGGTTTTCTTATTTTGGGGTCATTAAGGTTTTCTTTAGCAACCCACCCCCTCTAAAACACCCCGCTGGCATGGGTGGGTGATAGGTTAACATAATAAGCAAGGTTATTTGTGGTATGATGGTAGTATGAAAAAGAAATGGCTTATTAAGATTTGGAGGCACAGCATAAGAGTTCCAATATTTTTGGGCGCTACTGTAATGTTTTTAGGCCTGGTAATTATTTATTTGAATGATAAATGGGTAGGTATTTCTGCTATGGCTACTCTATTACTTGCCCTCGGAGCCTTTCTGGCTATCCAGAAGACTCTCGATATACGAAAAAGTGAGAAAAGAGAGAGGCTTCTAAATGAGATTATTGAGTGGGCGTTAGATATTTCCAAATGTGGTATTGATGCTGGTATAGATTATTTCATGAGATGTCCAACCGAAGTCTTCGATAATGAGGAAGAATTTATAAAAAATACCGATAACATTGAAAGAAAAGAAACAGAGCACAGATATTGGTCTCGGTTATTATCGGAATATCTACACCTTAATAAAAAAGGCGGCTACATTGAAATAATTGCTACTAAAATAATCAAGAAAGAAGCTTTAGACAAATCTATTAAGAAGCTTGTAGATGAACTAGAGAATCAGATTAAAGTGATAAGGCAAGGGCTCACAGGCTCAGAAAACATTACTACGACAATGATTAATGTTCAAAGAGATAAACTCCAAAAGAGTCTGGATAGTGTACTAGACACAGCAACTAACCTTTTGGATGAGATAACTTAGCCACATGTTATTATGTTAACCATCTCACCTGCATTATTATGGGGCGCACTATATATGTTATGTAACGTTACGTATGTAAATAAAGATTACGCCCCGATTACATAATATTTCTTCAAAAAGCGTTTGATGAAATTATCCGCCCCTTAAATTTTTATCTTATCTACTGAATCAAGGCGCGGTCATTTAAAAAATTATTGATTAAAATATATTATTTAACTATCCGATAATGTTTAATACGGTCTGCATCATTCAAGATACTCCTCTGCCAGTAATAACTACTGCGCTGCCACGTACGCCTGAATGAGTTGTCTGAGCGAGGCGTCCGAGGCGGCAATGGCTGCCTGGGTGGAGCTCTGCAGGTTGGAAACCGTCAGCGTGTTTTTCATGATGGCGGCAGTATTGCTATTTATCGCCGCCCTATTGCTATTGGCCAGGTTGATTACCTGCTCGAGCAGTGCCCGGTTGTTTCTTACCTCTGTGGCCGTACTGGAATACTGCGGGTCGAGCGCGCTGCACCCGCTGATTACCATTATCACCAGAGCTATGGTTATGACAACGTTCCAGAGCAAAAGCGCCTTTTTCATGTTTTACCTCCACCTGAAAATGTGAATTATTATGTAAACTACTTCCCGAGCAATTGATCGGCCATGTCTATGGCGAAGGCGAGAGAGGTGGTAAATGCCGGCGATATCGGGTTCAATATATGAAGGGAATTTTTTTCGTTAATCACGATGAAATCCATGACCAGTTGCTTGCTGGGCCAGTGGATTAACTGGGGGCGCACGCCCACGTGTTCCGACTCGACAATATCCTGCGGTTTCAGCTCCGGCAGCAGCCTCCGGGCCTCTTTAAATACGAACCTCTTGAAGTACTTCCTGGGCTCGCTTCGGGCAACCTGGCGAAAGGAAGGATTGGTGAACAGAAGCACGGCATCGCGCAGCAGAATGGAGAATGTCTCCCGGCCAAATCCGCTGAGGATGCCGTAATTCTCCCGCCCGAACGCCGGCATGGCCGTCGGCCCGACCAGTATCTCACCGTCAGCGCTCCTGGTGAAATGGACACCCAGAAAAGGAGTCCGCAGGTCAGGCACCGGGTAGATATTGCTGCGGACGAGGAATGACCGGTCGCGGGCAACTTGCTTGTAGGTTCCCTTGAAAGGTAATAGCTCGTATTCTTTTGCGAATCCGAACTGGTGGGCAATATGATCGGCGTAGGCACCGGCGGCATTTAGCAGTTTTTCAAACCTGATGGTCCCACCAGGGGTCTCTACCTGGTTATCCCCGGCAAGACCCTTGAAGGTTGTCCCGTAGTGTACGGTAACTTTGCCTGATTCCACCAGCTCTGCTTCCAGTGCCCGCAGTACCTCCACCGGTTTGATTACCGCGGTGTCTGGCGAATGGAGTGCTTCTTCGCTATCCGCGGCGTATGGCTCAAGTTCGTGAAGCTTCTTATTATCGATGATATGGGCGCGGGCACCGCATAAATCGGCACGGCGTTTCAGCTCGTACAGCGCTTCCATTTCCGAGGGCCCTGTTGCCAGGATAACCTTGCCGGATTCGTGCAGGGTCAGTTTCTTTTTGCGGCAGAATTCCTTCATCATGCGGTTGCCATCCACGCAGTACTTGGCCTTCAGTGTATCGGGTGTATAGTACATTCCGGCATGCAGGACACCGCTGTTCCGTCCGCTGGCGTGCAGGCCGAGGGCATTTTCTTTTTCCAGAATTACAATATCCCCTAATCCCCGGTGAATCAGCTCACGGGCAATAGTCAGGCCGGTAATACCGGCCCCTACAATCAAAATCTGACACCGTTTCTGCTCCATGTTACGTTTCCCCCCCATTAGGTATACATAAGCTCCGTCCGTGAAGAACTTACGTTGAAGACGGACTAGATTCTGACAGTTAAACTCAGGCGGTGTAGTTTCAAGGCCTAAAACCAGGTCGGGCATTATCATCTGAATTTTAAAGCATTTATGGTGGGCTCGGCAGGGTTCGAACCTGCGACCGAGCGGTTATGAGCCGCCAGCTCTGCCACTGAGCTACGAGCCCGTGGGACAACCGTTTAAAAGAGCTACTAAATGCCCGGCTCCAATGAGTAATGGACTCCTCTATTTTAAAGACAGTATCTATTTTACTATTTTGCCGGAATACGAGCCACAGGTTCTATGGGCAAACTCTTCGGTTTATGCACCGGCTCCCATATGCAATGGAGCGGTGGAATATCAATGTAGTTGAAGCCGCCGGCTTTCTCTTTCGGGTCTCCAAAATGCCCGCTCTGGATGCTGGGAAACCCCTGTTCGCCCAGCAGTAAGGTAACTTCATCAATGTCGTCGCAGAGGAATTTCAGGTGGTGGATACCCTCGCCATGCTCATCAATCCAGTCCTGATATATCGACTCACCTTCCACGGGCTGAACCAGTTCCAGTTCCAGATCACCCAGGTAGGCATGACCCAATCTCTCCCGCCCCCACCCCGGTCTGCCCATATAGGTGCGGTCCCACAGTACATGGTTGCCCCAGTTCCGTATCTCCCAGGGACCGATGCCAAGTATCTGCCAGTAGTTTTCCGCCGTACTTATAGCATCCTTGACCACAATGCCAACCTGTTTTATCCCGCTGATTTTGACTTTGGCCGGGCTTTCTGCCTTGGGGTCTTCAGGATAAAAGGTAGCTCCTGCCGGCGGGCCATCGTGCCGACTGCGGCTGCTTATCTCCCAGAAACAGCGCAGTGGCTTGATATCGAAATAGGCAAATCGGTAGTTTCCCGAGCCACCGCCAACCACTGTTGGGAACCCCATATCATTCAGTGTTTTTTCCGTCTTTACCACGTCTTCCGGGACGAATTTCAAATGGTGGAGGCTCTCACCATGCTTATCAATCCAGTCCTGATATACAGAGGGTCCTTCAATGGTTTCAAAAAGCTCCAGCTCAATCGGGCCGCACTGGGCAATCGCGCCGCGGTATCTGGCGTTGGCTGGCTTGCCGTAGTATTGAAAATTAGGAACCCTCTCGGAACCGAAGTCGAATAATGCCCATGGACCAATGCCCAGAATGTTCCAGAATGCTTCTATTGTTTTTTGCAGGTCTTTGACCACAAGGCAAACCTGCTGGATTTCATTGACTTTGATCTTGGCCGGGCTCTCCTGTGCCATGATTATGTTCCCCCCTTTCTAAACAACAAACGTTGGAATACTGGACAGCGCTAGGGTTATTTTAAGTCGCCGACTCGATAACTGTCAAGGCAAATATACGGCGACTACAGATGACCTTGACGGGCGTTCTATCTCATAGTAATCTTATAGAAAATCTCGCTCCGGTTTTAACTTAAGATGCAAAAGCTTAAAACTCTGCATAAAGCGGTTATCCTTGTTGGCGGTGAAGGTACAAGACTGCGACCGCTCACCAATGGTATCCCCAAACCCATGCTGCCGGTACTCAATCATCCGTTCCTGGAGCACACCATACGCTACCTCAGTAAGTATGGCATCACAGAAGTAATCCTGGCCTTGAGCTACCTGCCTGATGTTATCAAAGAATATTTCGGTGATGGCCGGCGACTGGGAGTGCGACTGCACTACACTATCGAAGATAGCCCGCTCGGCACTGCCGGGGCGGTGAAAAACGCCGAGGAATACCTGGATAGCACCTTTGTCGTTCTTAACGGGGATATATTTACCGAGCTTGATATCGGGGCCATGCTTGCTTTTCATCAAGTAAAAAAGGCCAGGGCAACCATCGCGCTTACGTGGGTGGATAACCCCTGTGCTTTTGGGGTCATAGAGACAGATAAGAACAGCCGGATACAGCGGTTCACGGAAAAGCCCGCTCCCGATGAGGTGACCACCAACTGGATAAATGCCGGCGTTTATATCCTTGAACCGGAAGTCCTGCAGCAGGTGCCGGAAAATGCTCATTATATGTTTGAACGAGGGCTTTTCCCGCGCCTTCTCGAGCTTGGTGAAACCATGTGTGGCTATAAATTCGAAGGTCATTGGCTTGATATGGGAACACCGGAGAAGTACCTGTGCCTGAACTTTGACCTTTTGCTATCAGACGATAAACCGGCATTCATTGGCAGCCCCGGGGAAAACGGGCTGTACTGTGCCAGAGACGTTGTCATTCACTCCTCATCGCAGATTAAGGGGCCCGTGGTCATTGCCAGCCGAAGCCGCATTGGCCAGCGGGTGCGCATAATAGGCCCGGTGGTTATCGGTCCGGATTGCACCATAGATGATGGCGCTATTCTGGAGGAAGCGGTACTGTGGCAGGGTGTTAAAGTTGGGGCCGGCGCAGTGCTCAAGAAATGCGTCATTGGCAATGACACTGAAATTCAGCCTCAGGAACGGGTCATTGACCGTATAGTGCCTCCGCATGGTGTGGAATTAACCAAGCAATAATACTTGATGACAGACATGCAGCCAATTGCCCCCCAGCGGGTAAGATGTTCTGGCTAATCATCCTCCTCCTCGATTTTAGCCTTGGCATCTTCAATGGTATTGTCTACCAAGACACCTTCAATTTCTGCCCAAGCGCCGACTGAAGGCGTTCCCTCCAGTTCAACCACATAGACAAGGACCTGACCTTCCACACCCTCAAGAGTCATAGACCACGGGCTGGAATATTCCTGACCTTCATTAAGGCTGATTATTGCGCCTTCAAACCATTCCGGTTCGGCCACCTCTGGTTCTTCTAAATCAAACTCTATTTCACCGCTCTTGTCTCCCCAGGTAGCTTCAATCTCTACCTCACCGGGAGTATCCGGAAGCAGGATTATTAGCTGCCCATCAACATCAGTACTGCCCGCTTCTTCGTCGTTTACCGTTACCGAGGCCCCTTCTACCGGCGTGCCGTCATCGGTGACTGATAGAGTAATTTCTGCACCTGGACCGGGTTCACCGTGGATTACGAGTTTCAGTTCATCCGCAGAATCTTCAGGCTCTTCTTGTTCCTCTAAATCAAGCTCTATTTCACCGCTCTTGTCTCCCCAGGTAGCTTCAATCTCTACCTCGCCGGGAGTGTCTGGCAGCAGGATTATTAGCTGCCCATCAACATCAGTACTGCCCGCTTCTTCACCGTTTACCGTTACCGAGGCCCCTTCTACCGGCGTGCCATCATCGGTGACTGATAGAGTAATTTCTGCACCTGGACCGGGTTCACCGTGGATTACGAGTTTCAGTTCATCCGCAGAATCTTCTGGCTCTCCGGTAACCTCCGGATTCTCCATGGGTGTAACATCGTTGATTTTCTGACCGGCACCACTCTGGGCTATCTGAGGTTTCAAAATGTATTTGTCACTCTTACCAGTTTTAATAACCGTAATATCATAAACGAAATTAACTACGTCATCACCAATGGTAAAGGGCTTAGAAATCTGCAGTTTCCCGCTAGGCAGCTTTATTTCCAGTTCCGCCCCACCGTTCAAAATTCCTTTGACACTTTCCACGTAGATAAACACCTTGGTATATTCTCCTTCGGGGAGAGTTCCGCTCCAGATTTCCAGGGCATTTTCATCTTCCAGGGGCCTCAAATCTACGCCGGCGACGGTGTCACCGTCAAGGTCATCCTCAGGGTTAAGGGTAAATTCATGCCACCCACCTGCTCCACCAGCCTCGTGCACACCGATGCTGGAAATAGTCACATGGAGTTCACTGAAATCTTCGATGGCATTTACTTCATCGCTTATCAGCAGCCTGAAGTTATCTATTCCTGTGGTAGTTACAGGCGCTGGCGCTGGTGCAGGTGTCGGCGCTGGACCGGGTGTCGGTGCCAGCGATGGAGTTTCTTTACAGCCCACGGCTAACAAAGATACCAGCACCAAAATAATCAACACGGTAAAGTACTTCTTCATCTTTATTCCTCCCCTCCAGTTTCCTAGTTAATATTATAACGTATGAAATGACAAAAGGTTACCTCATCTTCAGGATAAAGTCCTGGGCATTTGGTAACCCCTGAGCGCTCTTTTCAAGAAGTTGATGGATGTAACCGTTGGCCTGAGGCTTAGAAAGGTGGCAAATATATGCCATAGGGGAAAATACGATGGAGCGGGAGACGGGACTCGAACCCGCGACATCCTGCTTGGGTAGGCAGGTGGTCTCTAAATAGAGAAAACCCACCGCATCAGGTGGGTTTTGAGGCTAATGGAGCGGGAGACGGGACTCGAACCCGCGACAACCTGCTTGGAAGGCAGGAACTCTGCCAACTGAGTTACTCCCGCTCGCCGGTCAGATTATACTATAATTACTGAATAAGCGTCTACAGAGGAGGGATAAATGAAAATCACTGACGTAACCCTGACCATGGTCGCCTGGGCGGTACCGAAGGGTAGCTACCCCGGACAGGCGGTGTCTTTCGGTGGCGACAAAGAGCTTGCCGTTATAACCGTCAGCACTGATGAAGGCATAAATGGGTATTCTTTCATGGGTTCGGCGATGCGGAGTGCTGTCGATAATGCCGGTCTGCTGCTCACCTATCTGAAGCCGGTTCTCATCGGCCAGAACCCGCTGGATGTTGGCCGGCTGTGGCACAAATTATGGCGGTGCAATCGGTTCGCCTCTCTTGTGGCCATCAGTGCCCTTGATATTGCCCTCTGGGATATTGCCGGCAAAGTGGCCAACCTGCCGATACACCGTCTGCTTGGCACCTGCCGTGAGAGCGTACCGGCCTATGCCAGCTCCGCCTTTATGCCGGCCGCTCAGGATTATGCTGAGGAAGCCATGTATTACAAATCTCAGGGGTGGAAAGCCTACAAAATCCACCCACATGCCAGGCCTGATGAGGATATTGATATCAGCCGTGTTGTCCGCAAGGCCGTCGGCGATGACATGGTACTCATGCTGGACTCGTGCTGGGCTTATGGCTATGAGGATGCCGTGCGCGTGGGGCGTGCCATTGAGAAGCTTGGCTTTTACTGGTATGAAGACCCGTTGCCCGAAGACGATATTTATAATTATGTAAAGCTAAGGCAGAAACTGGACATCCCTATTCTCGCCACGGAATATGCTCCGGGCGGCCTTTATGGGCTCACCCCGTTCATCCTTCAGGGGGCTACCGATATTCTGCGTGGCGATGTCAGGGTTAAGGGCGGCATAACCGCGCTGAACAAGATCTGTCATCTGGCGGAGGCCTTCCGCATGAAGTGCGAAATCCATCACGGTGGCAATTCGCTGAATAATGTGGCCAACCTCCACGTGACCATGGCGGTCGAAAACTGTGAGTACTTTGAGGTTCTATTACCGGAGGCCGCCCAGAAATACGGCCTCGTTCATGATATTGAGGTTGACCGCCAGGGCCTGGTCCACGCCCCGGAGAAACCTGGGCTCGGCTACGAAATTGACTGGGAATTGGTGAAGAGCAAGCAGACCCGGGTGCTGAAGTAGACATGTGATATAATGTAGGCAGCTTTTCAGGAGGTAATGCATGTGATGAAGCTCGTGCTCCTGCGGCACGGTGAGAGTATCTGGAACAGGGAAAACAGGTTTACCGGCTGGACGGACGTCGACCTTTCCGAGAAAGGGGTCGAAGAGGCCAGGAAGGCCGGGCAGGTCCTGAAGGAAAAGGGCCATACTTTTGATGTTGCCTTTACCTCGGTGCTGAAACGGGCCATACGCACGCTGTGGATTGTCCTTGACGAGATGGACCTGATGTGGATACCCGTGTATCGCTCCTGGAGGCTGAACGAGAGGCATTACGGTGCGCTGCAGGGGCTGAATAAAGCGGAAACGGCGGCCAAATACAGCGAGGAACAGGTTCTGATTTGGCGGAGAAGTTATGATATCAGGCCACCGGGCCTGGAGAAAACAGACGAGCGTTACCCCGGAAATGACCCGATATATCTGGATTTGGATAAGAAATATATTCCGCTCACCGAGTGTTTGAAAGACACGGTAGAGCGCTTTCTCCCCTACTGGCACGAGGTGCTGGCACCGACGATAAAGTCCGGGAAGCGGGTAATCATCTCGGCCCATGGCAATAGCCTGCGGGCGCTGGTCAAATACCTTGACCATATCAGCGACGAGGACATCGTCAAGCTGAATATTCCAACCGGCATACCGCTCGTCTATGAGCTGGATGACGAACTGAAACCCATCAAGAGCTACTACCTTGGTGACCCAGAGGAAGTGGCGAAGGCTATGGAAGCAGTGGCCAGACAAGGGAAAGCCAAAAAACAGAGTTAAACCTCTAACTTGCGGAGTATCTACTGGCGTTCAGGTTACCTTCTCCACCTTGAGCAGGTTTGTAGACCCCGCCACGCCAATGGGAATCCCCCCCGTAATGATGATCAGGTCGCCGGGTCTGATCATTTTCATTTCCTTGGCAAGCTGTACGCCGGTGGCAAAAAGCTCGTCTATGGATTTCTGCTCCGGTATATATATGGGATGAACGCCCCAGTGCAGCAGCAGTCGCCGGCATATGTTACCGTCGGGAGTGATCGCCAGGATGGGCATTTTGGGGCGATACTTGGAGACCCTTCTCGCGGTGCTACCCGACTGGGTAAAGGCCACGATAGCCCTTGCTTCCAGACTGTAGGCGATGTGGCAGGCGCTGTAGCTGATCAGTTCATCGGTCTTGTGTTCCAGCTGTCGACCTCTTTCCGTCAGTATCCGGTCATAGGGCAATTTCTTTTCCGTTTCCTGAGCTATTTTGCCCATTATGGTTACCGCCTGCACCGGGTATTTGCCAATGGAAGTCTCTGCGGAAAGCATGGTGGCGTCAGCGCCGTCGAATATGGCGTTGGCGATATCAGTTACTTCGGCCCGCGTGGGACGGGCCGCGTTTATCATCGACTCCAGCATCTGCGTGGCAACGATAACCGGCTTGCCGGCGAGGTTGCATTTATGGATGATTTCCTTCTGCACCAGAGGCACTCTCTCCAGCGGTATATCCACACCCAGGTCACCGCGTGCCACCATAATACCGTCGCTGGCGGCCAGTATGCTGTCGAATTTATTGACGGCGTCTCCTCGTTCTATCTTGGAAATAATCGGTATATCGGCATTGTTTTTTTGCAGTATATCTTTTACTCCCTTTACATCGTCGGCATTGCTGACAAAAGAAAGGGCGATATATTCCGGCTGCTTGCTGATAGCGAAGATGAGGTTGTCCTTCAGTGAATCGGTGATGAATGGCCCCGAAATACGCATACCGGGAACCACCACCCCTCTCCTTTCGGTGAGCACCCCACCGGCAATGACCCGACAACGAACTTCGATGCCATCTGTTTCCAGCACCTTGAGCTGCATGGCGCCGTCGTCAAGGAGCACCAGGTCGCCCGTTTTCACATCCCGGGCGAGATTGGGCAGGTTAACTGGTATTAACCCCGTATCTCCTATCACCTGTTTTGTGGTCAGCACCACCCGCGACCGATTTTTCAGCAGGAGCTGGCCGCCTTTCAGTTTGCCGGTGCGGTATTTGGGCCCGGGCAGGTCCATCAGAATGGCGACGTTTATGCCCAGCCTATGACTCACTTCGTTGATGGTCTTAATATGTCGATCGTGTTCTTGGTGGGTGCCGTGCGACAGGTTCAGCCGGGCGATGTTCATTCCGGCGAGGATAAGGCGTTCAATAGTGGCTGCGGAACCTGTTGCCGGCCCGATGGTACAGACTATCTTGGTACGTCGTTTTGACATTGCCGAACGTTTCATTTTAATTTCCCTATTTCCCGAAAGGCATAAGCGGCAGCACCGATGACCCCCGAATTTTTACCCAGTTCGGCTCTGGCAAATCGTACGGATTCAAAAGCCACCTTGTATGCTCTCTCCCCGGCCATTTTATAGGCCGGTTCCAGCAGTATATCACCGATGTTGGCCAGGCCGCCACCGATAATAATCAGTTCCGGGTTGAATATATTGATGAGGTTGGTTAAACCCACGCCGATGTAATAGCTGGTCCGAGCGATGAGCTCTTTCGCCAGAGTATCTCCCTGCTGGGCTGCTTTATGTACCGTCTCGGCGTTTACTTTATTAACATCGCCATCGGCATATTCCAAAATCGATGTTTTAGCGCCGTCAGAGATGCGTTGTTTTGCTTCTCGAGCCAGTGCTGTGCCAGAGGCCAGCGTTTCCCAGCAGCCGGTGTTGCCGCAGTTACAACGAGGGCCGTCGGTGTCAATGGTCATATGTCCGATTTCACCGGCGGTGCCCAGGGAGCCGGCGTATATCTCACCATCAATGACGATGCCCCCACCGATTCCGGTGCTTATGGTGATGTAAATAAAATTGCGGGCGCCTTTCGCCGCCCCGAAATACATTTCGCCCAGGGCAGCCGCATTGGCATCATTGACCAGAAGTGTTTTAATGCCCGTTTCCTCCTCGACTATTGTCTTAAGCGGTACGTCTTTCCATCCGGGTAGATGCGGCGAGGTAAAGATAACGCCAGTTTCTGGATTGGAAAGACCGGGAGCACCAATGCATATGGCTGCGAGTTGAGCGGCCGTTTTACCGGCCTGGCTGATAGCGCGCTTAATCGAGTCCAGTATTGCTTGGATCACCACGCCTGGTCCTTTCGCCGCCGGCGTGGTGCGACGGTCGCTTGATAGCATTTCACCTTTAGCGTTGACCACTGCGGTCAGTATTTTGCTGCCACCCAGGTCAACAGCGAGCACCAGTGGATTTTTGGGCATTTTTAGTAAGTCCTCATCAGTCAGGCACAAGCTCGTGCAGTAACTCTTCAAACTCCAGAGGGACAATCGGCTGTTTTACCAGCGGCATTTCCTTTAAGGCAGGCAACTGCATTTCGCAAGCTGGTCTTTCATTCTTATAGAGCAGCCCGATGGGGATATGTCAAGCCGAATTTAAGTTCTAATCATTACCGAGAAGCCTACCGGAACCAGATACTGCCATTGAGGGCCAATTATACCCAGCGGCCCCATAATCGACCCAGCGACAATAAGCAGCAACGCTAGCCAGGCAGTAGCCTCTGCCGGCTTCCGTTTCCACCCGAAACCACCCTGGATTACCGGTGAGAAAATAGCCAGGGCAACCCCTATAAGTGCCAGATTAAGTGTGTAAATAGCTGCCGCCATTAAAAGTAGTGCAAAGATAAAAGAGGCTGATACCAGAGGCCTGCTATTCGGGTTTAAGCGAGCAATTCTTTGTCTGAATCCTGTCCGCTGACTCGCTTTCTCTTTGACTTTTGCCGCGGTGACGATAAAATGAGCTCTCCGGGCCACCATAAAAGCCAGGATAGCGATAGTGGTATGCAGATAAAACGAAATATAGGCACAGGTTACCTGACTCAGGTGTCGGAACAGCTTGATGGGGGTGCGGTACCGGCTAACCATCACCCGGGCTAAGGAACTCGTTGCCGCCAGCCAGCCGAAGACCACTAGCCCCCAGGCAGTGGTGGTCATAGCATTGACGGAAACAAAAGAAATAGCCAGCAAAAGCAACAGGTAAGGCAGAAACAGGGAAGTGGCCGTCCTCCTCAGAGTATGGGCGATAATGTCCCATTTTTCGGCGAAAGAAGCCGAAGCGGACTTAATAAAGGGCGCCGTGTGCTGCGCGAAGGTCTCAGTATCGGCCATAGTCATGCGGTAGGTGCGTTTTCGTAGTTGCCCCAAAGTCTCGGGGACGCCTTCACTACAGACAATATCTTCGGCAAAAAACCCGGTGTATCCAGCATGGCGCATAGCAATGGTAAAAGCAACATCTTCGGCGACAACCTCAGGGAATCCCCCTGCCTTGCTATAGGCTTCAGTGCGGACAAGCACCCCATGCCCCAGCATCAGTGGGAATCCATAGTGATTGCGGGGGACATTGTTATGCTCCCAGCGAATCAAAGTTTCGGCGAGAAAGTGTTTGGTGAAGGCGTTTCTGGTGCTGGAACCACTATCGTGGCTGGCCTGGACAAATCCAATCCGGTTATCTTGCTGGATATAAAAAGAGGTCTTTTTCAGAAAATCCTTAGCCAGTATCCCGTCAGCGTCACAAAGCGCAAAGAATTCATATCCCTTGGCCGGACCAGCTAAAGCCAAGTTAAGACTGCGTGCTTTGAATCCCTCCAGTTTTTCCCTCCGGAAAATAGTGGTCTTTTGGGGGAATTTTTTATGGAACTCTTCCACCTGGTCCCTTCCCCGTTGCCCCTGGCTCACATCGATAAGAATGACATCAAAGTTGGGATAGTCTTGGTTGACGCAACTTAAGGCCGCCTCATAGCGGAAATCATCTACCGTGGTGTAAATAAGTGCGATACGGGGAAAGTTTTCTCGGCTCTCCTCCCCTTTCACCACTCCCGGCTTTATCTTATCTATCCGCCGGAAGAATACCAGCCCGTAGTGATAAAGAGCATAGAACCAAAAGATGGCCAGACAGATTGCCGCCAGCACCACCAGAATCCAGAGACCAACAGATTGCGGTAAGCCGTAGGTCAAGGCAGCATTTATCGCCAGCAAGATAAAGGAAATGAACCAGACCACCAGGATTATCAGGTACATTGTGTTTCTCTTGGAAATCAGGTCAGGCGCCGAGCTTACTTTTTTACCCTGTTGAGCATTTTCCATGGATAACCTCCATAAAGGCTCTTTGATGGTGGATTATAGCAGAGAGGTACCGCTTTAGCAAGGAAATCTTCACTATTCAACATAGGAAAATTGGAAAAGAACCTCCCGCTGATTGACACAGCCTTCAGGCAAAGTTATCCTAATTATAAAAGTGAGGTGAAATTAGAATGAATTATCTATTTTCCAATCTTGAGCCAGTGCAAAAAGTGGTGCTTACCTATCCCTTTGGTCTAATTTTCGATGTCGATGGAACCATAGCTGAAATCGCCCCCACCGCCGAGGCAGTGAAGGTTACCCCTGGGTGTAAAGAGCACCTCAGGTCTTTAGTCAAGCGTCTGCCTCTGGTAGCTGCCATTTCGGGAAGGTTAACCGAGGTACTAAGACGCCTGGTTGGTGTAGATGGGGTGGTCTACAACGGCAATCATGGCCTGGAGCAATGGGTTAAAGGGAAAGTGGAAATTAAGCCAGAAGCACAGGTCTATGTGGCGAAAATGGCTGCTGTCATCAAGGAGCTGGGTCCGATTCTCCTTCCCCTGGGTGTTAGATTTGAAGATAAAGGTGCCGGGCTCGTTTTCCATTACCGGACATTACCTGATCGAGAAAAAGTGAGGGAGACCATCTTGAAGGAAATAAGCCGCTGCCCCACTGCCCAACCGTTTAATATTGACAAAGCTAGAGCTGTTATCGAACTCCGTCCTCCTCTGGAGATAAGTAAGGGGTCAGTAGTAAAGGAACTTATCGAGGGCTATCATCTTAAATCCGCAGTCTATATGGGAGACGACGTGGCTGATATCGATGCCTTTGATACGATATGCGCCTTATCGCGTGGCACCGGGTTTCAAGGTCTGGCTCTCGGGGTAGTAGGCGAAGAAACGCCGCCTGAGGTTGCCCAAGGAGCCGATTTACTTCTCAGGGGGGTGAGCGAGGTGGAGGCTTTTCTGGGCTGGCTGGACGAAATTATACCTCTTAAATCACACTAAAGCCGCTGGGTTACCTTGGGCAATACTACAATAGAGGGTCAAGTTGGTCGCGGAATTATTCAAGCTGCTGGGCAAGCTGAATAGCAATGCTAAGAATAAGATTGTGCTCTGTTGAGAGAATTGATGGTAAAATAGCAGTATGAAAATAGCACTGGTATCCCCTTACGATTTTGCCTATCCCGGGGGTGTCTGTAATCACATCACTAACTTAGAGCAGCAACTGACCAGGATGGGGCATGAAGTGAAAATCATTGCCCCCGCCTCGAAGGCAATTTCGGCTCTGGGTGAGCGTTTGATTCCGGTCGGTAAACCAAGGTCGGTTCCGGTCAGTGGTTCGGTGGCTCGCATTACCCTTTCACCCTGGCTGTCATCACGTATCAAGGCAGTGCTCGAAAGGGAGAAATTTGAAATTGTCCACCTCCACGAACCACTGATGCCGATGCTCTGTACTACCGTGCTGCGTCTCTCCAATTGCCCGAATATCGGTACCTTTCATGCCTCCGGTGGCAAACCCTGGTACAACTTCGGTGCCCCTCTGGGCAAGCTCATCTTGAAGAAGTGGTTCCGCAAACTGGACTACAAAATCGCCGTCTCCGGGCCAGCGATGGAATACGTGAACAAATACTTCCCCGATGAATACCACATCGTACCCAATGGAGTTGATACGGAACATTTCCGGCCCGATATCGAGCCACTTGAAGAATATATGGACGGGAAACTGAACATCATGTTCATCGGGCGTCTGGAGAAGCGCAAGGGTCTTGATTATCTGATCCAGGCTTACAAGGAATTCAAGCGCACGATCCCCAACTCACGGCTAATCGTCGTCGGGCCGGGCATGCGGGGAAGAAAAAAGTACGGGAAACAGGTGGCACGGGATGGCATAAAGGATGTCACTTTTATTGGCTATGCTACCTATAGTGACCTGCCCAGATATTACAAGACGGCAGATATCGTCTGTTGCCCGGCCACCGGCTGGGAAAGCTTTGGCATCGTCCTGATTGAAGCGATGGCGGTGGGCACACCAATAGTTGCTTCGGATATATCAGGATATGCCAGCGTGCTGACCCATGATGCTGAAGGATTATTGGTGCCGCCGAAAAACCCCCCAAAACTGGCTGAGGCGCTACTATCCCTGGCTGATGATAAAGCCTGGCGGCAGCAAATGGGCCAAAAGGGAATTGTTACCGCCCGGGAATACAGTTGGGAGAACGTAGCCAAGCGAGTTCTGACCTGCTACCACAAAATACTTGACTAGCTAACCAAATCGCAATTCAAGCCGCCGACCGTCATTCCTGATAAAGCGGATGGCGAGTATCTCAGTCTATTTTATCGAACTGGTCTTTACTGGCACCACAGACGGGGCAAACCCAATCATCCGCCAGTTTTTCAAACGGTGTTCCTGGCGGGACGTTATTTTCCGGGTCACCCTGTGCCGGATCATAGATATAACCGCAAACCGAACACTCGTATCGTGCCATTTGTGATTTCCCTCCTGTTATGAATTATATATTATTGAGTTCGCCCTATGCAGTATTACCTCCACCCCACCGATAAGAAATAAAGAAAACGGGCTTCGCTCAACGCAAAACCCGCTTCTCTACAAACGCATTCTAGCTGAGGATTTTCATCGCCTCTTCTCGGTAGGCTTCCATCAGGTATGGAATTTTGGTTACCCCGGCGCATTCCTCGGTAAGAGACATGATCTCACGGCGGGTGATTGCCGGTAGGCTGAAACACCTTGCCCCGGCCATCAACTGCTGCAGACCGACTCTCAGTTTTTCGCAGTAGCTGTACATACCCACCGCACCCAGCGGCATGTTCTTCATTTCGTCGGCGCCAACGATGCTCATTACATCTTCGTAATTGACGAAGATTTCTTCCGGCGTGGTGCCAAACTGGCTCACGGTGTTGGGTAGCTTGCCTTCTTTCATCCAGTTGGCGATATTTTTACCGACCATGCCCGGGATCATCATTGCCCGCCCTATACATATTGCCTTCACATATGGTGAGCCCAGGGCAAGCGCCTTGAATATGCCATCTTCGCTACTGAAGCCGCCGGCGAAAGCAATGTCGGGCACGCGCTGTCCTTTGTCCGTCAGTTTCTGGCAGAACTCATACGCGGCAGCATGCAGGTACAGGCTCGGTATGCCCCACTCCTCCATCATACGCCAGGGGCTCATGCCAGTACCACCGGATGAGCCGTCAATGGTAAGCAGGTCGATCTTCGCGTTAGCACCCCACTTTATCGCCATGGCCAGTTCGCGCAGGCTGTAGGCTCCAGTCTTGAGCGTGATGCGCTTGAAACCCAATTTCCTCAGCCGCTCCACCTCTGCGTAGAAGCCTTCCTCATCAGCAAAACCGAGTCGACTGTGACGTTCGAATTCTTTGAGTGCGCCGTCCTTGTAAGCTGCCTGCGTAATCGGGCTTGCGGGGTCAGGGGTTACTATATAGCCGCGATTCTGCAGCTCCAGTGCCCGCTCCAGGCTGTCGATCTTAATTTCACCACCAATGCACTTCGCACCCTGCCCCCACTTCAACTCGATGGTCTCCAGGCCGTGCTTCTTATTGACGTATTCGGCAACTCCGAGCCTGGTATCTTCCACGTTCATCTGGACCAGTATTTCACCATATCCCTGATGGTAGCGGCGGTAGATTTCAATGCGGCGGTCCATATCCGGCGCCGAAACCACTTTGCCTTTTGCGTCTAGCTCAAGCTCAGGGTCGATACCGCACACGTTTTCGCCGCAGACCAGCGTAACGCCGCTGATGGCGGCACCGATGGCAAAATGTTCCCAGTTCTTGCGCGCAATCTCAGTGGAGCCAAGCGCGCCGGTAAAGGCGGGTAGTTTCATTTTGACTTTGATATCCCAGCCGTATTCCGTCTCCGTGTTTACCGCCGGAAAGATGGCCGTATCTGGATTACCTTCAACACCGGGGGGCAAACCTCTTGCACCCAGTGCATATCCCTGAATATTGAGATGGGAATAATCAATTGGATACTCCTTATCGCTGCCGGCAGTAATGTCACCGAAAGGTCCGGGATAGATCAGTTCCCGGCCCCGGAAGGTTGCCCGGAACACCTCACAGTTTCCGGTGCAGCCGTCAAGACATCGGCTACAGATGCCGCTCGCTGGAGCCACGTTTCGAGAGCGGTTCGCCGACCTGGTAGCGTCGTTTGCATTTGGTCTTTGCAGGTTCATCTTTGGGACCCCTTTTTGAATTTTTATAGCTTAACCGGTATTCCTTTATCGCGGAGATACTTTTTTGCTTCCGGTATGGTTATCTCGCCGAAGTGAAAGATGGAAGCTGCCAGAACGGCCGCAGCTTTGCCGATGGTTACCGCTTCATACAGGTGTTCCAGCTTTCCCGCACCTCCCGACGCAATAACCGGTATGGCAACGGCTTCGGCCACTGCCTTGGTCATCTCCAGGTCGTAACCCTCTTTGGTGCCGTCAGCATCTTTGCTGGTGAGGAGGATTTCCCCGGCACCCAGCTCTTCCACTCTCTTTGCCCAGGTTACGATGTCGATTCCCGTGGCCTCGCCGCCACTTTTAACAACGACCTCCAGTCGGGGCAGGTTGCTGTCGGTGGGATTTTTACGCCCATCAATTGCTACCACCAGCTTATCTTTACCAAATTCGGCAGCCGCCTGTTTGATAAGTTCCGGGTGTTTTACCGCCGCCGTGTTGATGGAGACCTTGACAACCCCGAGCTCAAATAATTCTTTCATATCCTGGGTATTCCTGATGCCGCCGCCAACCGCAAAGGGTATGGTCACTCTTTCAGCTACTTTCTGCACCCATTCACGCATGGTACCGCGGTTCTCAACCGTAGCCATGATGTCCAGAAATACCAGTTCATCAGCACCTGAAAGACAGTAGGCTTCGGCGGCTTCTACCGGGTCACGGGCATCTCGCAGGTTGACGAAGTTTACCCCTTTGACTACTCTCCCCTCTTTGATATCCAGGCAGGGTATAATTCTTACTGGTTTCATTCTTTTACCTCCTGATAAAAACTGGCAACTGGCAACTGGCAACCGCTTTCCGCATTTACTAAACAAACCATTGTAACATTTCTATGTTTGACTGTCAAAGGTGTCTTTTTAATAATTATGTTGAACACACTTCTTTTTGTTAGCTATGTGATATACTATTTACTACTGAATATAATAGTCGCCGTATTTGAGGTAAAACATTGACCTACGCCCGGCTGATTGTCAACCCGGCGGCCGGTGCCGGCAAAACTGCCCGGAAATGGCCTCATATCATGGCCCGGTTGCAGAGCATTGGCCTGCGCTTTGATTATGATATTACCGGGGCACCAGGCCATGCCAGAGCGCTGGCGAAAGACGCCGTTGCCAAAGGCTATGGGCTGGTGGTTTCGGTGGGCGGTGACGGTACAATTAACGAGGTAGTCAATGGTCTTTACGATACCGGCAATATTGCCGATGTCATGTTGGGTATTATTGGCACCGGCACCGGTGGTGATTACATCCGCACCATTGGGATACCAAAGGCGCACCTGGAAGCCTGTCAATGCTTGAAGGAGCCACGGAAGGTAACCGTGGATGTGGGTGTTGTTGAATATCTCAACGGCGGCGAGACGGTCAGACGACTGTTTGTCAATTTTGCCGGTATGGGCTTTGACGCTGAAGTAGTGAGAACGACGACGTTGAAATACAAGACATTGAATGCTACCGCCTCCTACCTCGCCGGGTTATTCTCGGCCCTCGTGTTCTATAAAAACAAGGCGGTAACTCTCCAAATCGATGGCGAAACAACCGAAGAAAAAGTGTGTACTGTCCTGTTGAGCAATGGTAAATACGGAGGCGGTGGCATGTTTGCCGCACCCGATGCCGACTTATCCGACGGTCTCCTTGACGTGCTCATTATCGGCGACTTGAGCAAGCCTGACCTTCTCTGGTCACTGCCGCGGGTGTACCGGGGAACTCATCTGACACACCCAAAGATAACGCTGAAAAAGGCCAGGGATATAGAGATAAGATCGGATGATTCGGTTTTTCTGCAGGCTGATGGCGAATTGCTCGGCGGGTTGCCGGCTCGCTTCTACGTGCTCCCGTCCCTGCTGAACGTGGCGCTGTAAGTCAGGACATAGTGATGGTAAAACTTTGACGGGTAATGGTCGGGGTGAGAGGATTTGAACCTCCGACCTCATGGTCCCAAACCATGCGCGCTAACCAGGCTGCGCCACACCCCGCCACTACAATATTACCATAGCTGGCTATTCGGGAGAAGCTTTTTCGCCTGATTTGCTGGCCAGTGCCACCAGTTTGTTGTATTCCTGGGTTACTCTTTCCTGTATTTCTTTAATTGTATCTTCCGTCAGATGGCGGAAACGTCCTTGCATTTTGAGGTAATTTCCCACCGGTTCCAGTTTGGTTAAGTTCAGGTTCAGCTTATACTGCCCGTTTTCAACCTCGTACAGCGGGAAAGTGCCCGTCTTCACCGCCAGCCGACCGATTTTTATGGCATCGTCAGTCGGGCACCGCCAGCCCGTCGGGCAGGCAGACAGAATATGTACATAGGCTGGACCGGGGGTGGCCACGGCCTTGGTAACCTTTCTCATCAGGTCGCGGTGGTAGCTGGGGCAGGCCGTGGCCACATACGGTATGTCATGAGCTACCGCAATCGCGGGCATATTCTTCTTCCAGGTTATCTGTCCCAGGCTTTCTTTGCCCGCGGGGGAAGTGGTCGTTGAAGCTCCGTAGGGCGTGGCAGAAGACCTCTGAATACCGGTATTCATGTATGCCTCGTTATCCAGACAGATGTAAACGAAGTCGTGTCCCCTTTCCAGGGCCCCAGACAGGGCCTGCAGGCCGATATCGCTGGTGCCGCCATCACCAGCCAGAGCCACGACTTTTATGTTACGTTCAGGGGCTTTACCTTTTTTCTCCATTGTCTTCAGACCGGCTTCCACGCCAGAGGCTACTGCGGCAGCGTTTTCAAATAAGGTATGAATCCAGGGAATACGCCAGGAAGTATAGGGAAACGGTGAGGCCACTACCTCCATGCAACCGGTAGCGTTTACAATTATGGCGTTGTCGCCGATGGCTTTGGCGGCCAGCCTCACCGCTAATGCTTCAGCGCAGCCGCTGCAGGCGCGGTGGCCGGGGGTAAAGGGCTCCAATTCCGTAATTATGCCGGGTCCATGAACTGCTGTTGCCATCTTTATTCCCTCACTCCATAGATTTCAAATTCTCGTTTGCTTCCCGTCCGGGCAATCTCAATGCCGCGGTTTATCATTTCCTCGAAGCCAGACATGGTAATATCTCTGCCGCCCAGGCCACCCACGAAGCCAACTACCTTCGGCTGTTTCTCTCCCCCGTACAAAGCTGCTTTTACTTCGGAGCAGACCGGACCTCCCGGCCCGCCAAAAGATATGGCTCTATCCAGCACGATGAGTATCTCAGCATTCTTTATGGACTCCCGCAGCTCTTCGTATGGGAATGGGCGCCACAGGCGGAGTTTGAGCAGCCCCACCTCCTTGCCATCGTTTCTCATCTTGTCCACGGCGACCATCGCCGTTTCGCTGTAACTGCCCATCGTTAGCAGCAGGACTTTGGCACCATCGGTCCGGTATTGCTCTATCGGTGAATATTGGCGACCGAAAGCTTTACCGAATTCCTGCCAGACTTCCAGAATGACATCTTTGCTTTTCTCCAAATTTATCTCTTGCGCCCATTTGACCTCGGTGTAGATGAAAGGTTGGCCAAAGGCTCCCATCGTGACCGGTTTCTCCGGGTCCAGTGGCAGAGGATATTTGAAGGGCGGCAGGAACCGGTCAACATCTTTTTTATCTGGAAGCTCAATGGGTTCAATTACATGGGTCAGGACAAACCCGTCAAGATGAATCATTACTGGAAGCAGGACTCTTTTATCTTCACCCATGCGGAAGGCGCAGATGACATTATCAACTGCTTCCTGACCGTTTTCCACGAATATCTGAATCCAGCCGACGTCGCGAGTTGCCATGACATCGGAGTGGTCACCCCAGATACTGATGGGTGCGGAAAGGGCACGGTTGGCCACCGCCATGACAATGGGGAAACGCATAGCCGAGGCAACATAGAGCACCTCGTGCATTAGCTCCAGTCCCTGGGAGGCGGTGGCGGTGAAAGTTCGGGCGCCAATTGCTGAAGCGCCAAGACAGGCGCTCATCGCCGAGTGCTCTGATTCCACCGGAATATAAGCCGCTTTCAGTTCCCCGTTGGCGACCAGCTCGGCCAGGTGCTCCACAATGTGTGTCTGGGGGGTTATCGGGTAAGCTGACACGACGTCAACATCAGATAACATGGCGGCGTCAGCAACGGCGATTGATACTTCCAGGCCTTCACGTTTCGTCATTATTTCGCCTCCTCGACCATAGTAATTGCGTCTTTGGGACATTCCGTGGCGCAAATCCCACAGCCCTTGCAATAGAATAAATCAGCTTCAAAATACTCGTCTTTGGTTTTGGCGATACATCCCTCGGGACAGAAGAAATAACAGAGGGTGCATTTATTGCATTTATCGAAGTCGAACTCAGGTCGGCGCGACTTCCAGTCACCGGTTTTGATTTCAACGGAGTTTCCCGGTTTGGTGATAAAACAGCCGATTTCTATTTCTTTCCAGCTCAATTCACCTTTTGTACCCGGTTTCTCCTTCGTTTTTGCCTTGGCCATTTCTAGCCACTCCCCTATTTTCGTTTCTTCAACCGCGCGTTCCAATGCCTTGATATTGCGTTCTGCCAGACGCCCAAAGCGTTTCTCAAACGGTTCTTTAATAGACTCTGAAGAAATAACGCCGGTCGCTTTTATCATGGCGCCAATCATCGTTGTGTTGACGATAAGAACTCCCAATGTCTCCTGGGCAATTGTATTGGCATCCACGAGGGCCAGCCGGGCGTTAATGCCGAAATCCTTTCTTACCTGTTCCACAGATTTCTTAGTGTTGATGATAACCGTGCCACCCTCTTTTAACCCGGAAGTCGCATCCAGAATAGACAAAAGGTTGGGGTCCATAATCAAGACTACATCAGGCTGGTCTACCTCTGCTCTGGTTCGGATGGGCTCGTCTGGATTGATTCGGTTGAAGGCCATAACCGGCGCCCCCCTTCTCTCCGGGCTGAAGCTGGGGAATGCCTGGGCATATTTCCCTTCACCGATGGCCGCCTGGGCGACCAGCTCTGCGGAGGTTACCGCCCCCTGACCCCCGCGACCATGCCATCTGATTTCCGTGAGTTTGCTTTTCGTCATTGCACTCTCCTGAACACATTGAAGCGCCCCTGGGGCGACTTGAACGCCCGCAACCAGCTTCGGAGGCTGGTGCTCTATCCACCTGAGCTACAGGGGCTACTACTATTATATCCCTGAAGGTAATTGAAGGACAAGGTAAGGAACGTGTCATTCAAAAGGGATGACTTGGACATTGCTGATGCAAGCGGTTTCCAATCAAAAACCATCTATCTCGCTTACTCCAAAAACCGACCTATTATAACCATCATGGCCCAATAGCGCAAGTATTGACATTTGGTCTCGGTGTCAATAAAGTGAAGTGGACAGAGGAGACAGTGATTGGTCTGGATTAAATTCATCGTCTGCATTGTTGTCATTTTCTTTTCCGGCAGAAAAATTGCTCGATATGGTGACATAATTGCCGAAAAGACCGGCCTTGGTGGCGTCTGGATAGGCCTTGTCCTCATCGCCATGCTGACCTCGCTGCCCGAACTTTTCAATGGCGTAAGCGCGGTAACCCTGGTCGATGCTCCTGACCTGACCATCGGTAACCTTCTCGGCGCCAATATGTTCAACCTGTTCAACCTGGCTCTTCTTGACCTGGTTCACAGCAACGGTTCCATTCTGGCGGTTGTGGGTAAGACCCATCGCCTGACCGGTATATTCAGCTTGATAATGGTGCTCTTTGTTGCCGGCTTCATACTGATAAGCAGTAGATACCATATCATGGATATAGGTTGGATTGGCTGGTATACTCCCTTCATTGTCCTGCTGTACTTCATTGTCGCCCGCAGCATATACCATTATGAGCAGCGTCACCCGTCTCTGAAGGAAACGGTATCTGAGTATGCCGATAAGTCTTTAAGGCATGTCTACCGCAATTTCTCAATATCAGCCGTCTTCATCATAGGCGCTGGTCTCTGGCTCGCCTTTATCGGTGATGAAGTTTCCGAGGTTTATGGATGGGGACAGGGTTTTGTGGGTAGCCTTTTCCTTGCCTTCACCACTACCCTGCCCGAGATAACCGTTTCCTTTGCCGCCATGCGAATTGGGGCCAAAGACCTGGCCGTGGCCAACTTGATTGGCAGCAATCTGTTCAATTTGACTATCATTCCCCTCGATGACCTGCTCTATACTAAAGGGCCGATACTGGCCGCGGTCTCTGAGACTCACCTCGTTACCGCATTCACCGTGATGCTCATGACGGTTGTGTTCATTGTCGGGCTGGGCCATCGGCACCAGCGGTTTTTCCGCCTTAGCTGGTGGAATGTTACCCTGATGTTGCTGTTCCTTATGGGCGCTTATTACAGTTTTCAACTGGCTTGATGCCGGATACTGCCCGCCTGACCAGAATCAATGCCTGCCATTAGAACAGGAAGTCCCAGGCAAGTATGACAACGAGGACGAGAAGTACCACGAGCACCATAAACCCCAGCGGTATCCGGTAGCGGTCAGGACTGAATGTCGATGGCTCAGGAGCTGGTTTTTCGGTACGCAGCAGAATGTGGCTGATATTTCTCGTCGCCTCGACGGCATATCCCGCAGGGTTAGCGCCAACCTTAACCAGGTAACCAGCAAGGCGAAGTGAAAAGCGTTCCACGGTCTCAAATAACTCGCTGATGGACACACTGAATACGTTGAATGCGAGGCGCGAAGGCCGTCGGTAGAACCAGTCTGTATCCAGCGTAATCGTCGCTTCGGTATGGAGTTTTTTCCTTACCAGCCAGAAAGCAAGCCCGGTAAACAGGAGCAGTTGCATCGATTCGATTAAATGTGGCGCGGTATATGGCTGGTAGTGCACCCCAAAAGGTAAAAGATTATATAACAGCGCTGGATAAACACCGATGGCGATGCAGATTGCGGAGGTCAACCCCATACCGATATACATCCCTGGTGGTACTGGTTCTGGTTTGAGGTTACGGTCGGTGCTGAACCAGGTGAAGTACGGCAGCTTCAGGCCGATGGACAGAAAAGTGCCAATGGAGGCCAGGCTAAGCAAGAGGACAACAATGCCAAAATGCGCCGCTTCCGCGGCGTATATCACCATTGATTTACTGACAAAGCCGCTGAAGAGCGGGACGCCGGAGATGGAGAAGGCGCCGACCATGAAGAAGATTAAAGTGAGCCGCATTTTCTTGAAGAGACCACCCAGCTCGGTCATTTTGTTACGTCCGGTGGCGTAGAGGACGGTTCCCATCCCCATGAACAACAGGCCTTTATAGAGAATATGGGCGAAGGCATGGGCAATGGCACCGTTTACCGCGACCACGCTGCCAATACCGACACCACAGACCATGTAGCCAACCTGGCTGATAATGTGGTAAGAGAGGAGTCGTCTCCCATCGTTGGCCAGGAAGGCGAAGACCACGCCGTAGACAGCCATTATGGCACCCGCCCACATGAGCAACTCCAGACCGGCGAAGCCACGAATTAGGGCGTAGACGGCTACCTTGGTGGTAAAGGCACTGAGGAAGACACTGCCGGTAACCGTCCCCTCCGGATAGGAATCGGCGAGCCAGCCGTTCAGGGGTGGTACGGCAGCGTTGAGCGCGAATGCGAAGAGGATGAGATAAGAGGCTGCGCCGCCATCAAAGTGAGTGAACAGGAGAGAACCGGTTTGCTGGAGGTGCAGCAGGATGCCGGCCATGAGGGCGCTGCCCCCGAAAGCGTGTACCAACAGGTAGCGAAGACCCGCCTTCCTGGCATCGCGCGTCCGCCTGGCCCAGATGAGGAACAGCGAAGAAACGGCCATGATTTCCCAGAAGAAAAGGAGCGTAAAAAGGTCGCCGGCAAAGACCACCCCCAGCGAACTCCCCACGTATAAGAGTGCCGCCACCTGTTGCAGGGAATCTTTCACGTGGTAGCTATAAATGCCTCCGAGGAATCCCATGATGACAAAGACGTACCCGAAGGCAAGGCTTAGTCGGTCTACCCGGCTGACCATCAGGTCGTAGTTAAGGAAGGAGAAGTTAAGGCTGGCTCCCGCTTCCAGATTAATCAGGAAAACGAAGGCCGTCGCGGAGATTATAAGACAGAACGCAGAGCGTATCCGCCGCGGCAATACCAGCAGCAGCACTGCCCCGATTACGTATATGATTGCCAGTGGAAAATTACTCATGTTCATCATTTCTATCGTAATAATCATCGCCGCGCTGTAACCAGTAGCGGCCAAGCAGCTTGGCGCCACAAATTATCGCCAGGCAGCCCAGAAATCCGAATAAGGAGAAGAAGCCGGGTACGTGCGACCACGGGAACGTGACATGCACGTGTCCACTTACAACCAGCAGGTCAAGTATGATAAAGATAATCAGTGTGGCCACAGAGGCAATCAGCCAGTTGCGTTTCACAGGCCACCTCTCCCGAAAACACTCTGCGCGGCGCTTGACGCAAGCTGGAAGAAGTATGGGATGCGGTCAGGGAAAATCCCCGTTAGGAGAGAAAGCACCGCGGTTATCACCAGCGGCACAATCATCAATTTTGACGCCTCATCAAACTTGGTGAACTTATCCGACGGGGCAAAAAAGGCGCGCACCACGATGCTGAAGAAATAGCCGGCATTGAGCAGTCCGCTGAGCAGGAGGATGACGACGAAGACTATCTGCCCGGCGTCATACGAACCCTGTACCAGGTACCATTTGCTGATGAATCCGTTTACCGGCGGAATGCCGGCCAGCCCCACCGAGGCAATGGCAAAGGCGGCCATGGTGATAGGCATCTGCCGGCCAATGCCGTTGAGCTGACTGACGTTCTCACAGTGGGTCTTGACGTGGATGGCCCCGGCACAGAAAAAGAGCGTTATCTTCATCATGGCGTGGTTGACAATGTGGAGCAGCGCGCCTATCCAGGCGCTTGGCGAGAACAGTGTCAAACCGAGGACGATGTAGGAAAGATGGCCTACGGTGGAGTAGGCCAGGCGTGCCTTTAAATTATCCTGGCGCAGGGCGATGAGCGAGGCCACCAGTATCGTGGCCGCAGTAAGCGCCGCGAGGAAGCCTGAAGCGCCACTCTCGTGCAACATTGAGGGGCCAATGATGAAGCCAATGGCCCTGGCAAAGCCGAAGACCCCGGCCTTGACCACGGCCACGGCATGAAGCAGTGCGCTCACCGGCGTTGGCGCCACCATCGCCGTGGGCAGCCAGCTATGCATGGGCATGATTGCCGACTTCACGCCGAAACTGAGCAGGAAGAGGGTAAAGAGCATGATGACACTGCTTTTCGCGGTCAGTGCCGGAAGTATGCCGCCGGCCTGAAAATCAACCGTACCGCTCAAATGGTAGGTGAGGGCAAGGGCAAAGAGAAGGAACACGCCACCGGTAAGCAGGTAGACGAGATATTTTCGGCCGCCGAAAATTGCCCCCGGTGTCTCCCGGTGAATGACGAGAGGATAGGTGGCGATGGTCAGAATCTCGTAGAAAATGACCAGAGTAAAAAGATTGGCGGCAAAGGCGATGCCCATGGTCGCGGAAAGACAGATGGCAAAGCTGGCGAAATAGCGTGTCTGTTTGTGTTCCGGAATGCTTCGTACGTAGCCCATAGAGAAGAACGAAGTCAGTATCCAGAGAAAGGAAGCGGAGAGCCCGAAAATAATGCCCAGATAGTCAACTCTCAGCGCCAGCGATATACCGGGCGAGATGGCAAAGAGGGTGATGGCCGGGCTTTTCCCCTGAAGGATAAGGGGCAGCATCGATGCCACCAGGGCAAATTTCGCCAGCGCGGCCAGTATCGTCCAGGACTCGCGGACGTTCGGCCGCTGGTTGGGAATAACAATGAAAGCCACGGCAACCAGCGAGACCAGTACCGCCAGCAGCGGTTTCAGCGAATAGACCGTTTCCATCAATTTAAGCTATTTAACCCGTTTTCTTTCCTATGGTAACAATGCCACCACCGGTTGCAACACGTACGAGACAATGAGCGCATTAATCAGTCCCAGAACAATGATGCCTATTGCCAGAATGATTATCGGTATCAAAATCCGGGCTGAAGGCTCTCTGGCCTGCTCCACGGCCGGGTCACCGCCTGACGGCGTGGCGAAAAGCTTTTCAATCATGCGGAAGAAATAGACCGCAGTCAGCAGGCTGCTCGCCAGAATCACGGCGACAAACACCCAGTTGTTGGCCTCTATGCCTCCCAGCACCAGGTACCATTTGCTGAAAAAGCCGGCCGTCGGCGGGATACCCACCATGGATAAAGCGGCCACGGTAAAAGCGCTCATCATCAATGGCATTTTGCGTCCCAGGCCAGCGAATTGCGATATTTTATGCAATCCGGTCTGATACCGGATGCCACCGGCTACCAAAAAGAGGCAGCTCTTCATGAAGGCGTGGTTTAAAATGTGTAACAGAGCACCAATCATCCCCAGCTGATTGGCCAGCCCGATGCCGAGGCCAATATAGGCCACCTGGGCCACGGTACTGTAGGCCAGCATGCGCTTAAAGTCCTTCTGGGCAATCGCCATCACCGAGCCAAAAATGATGCCTGCTGCCGCCACCCAGCCGATAATCGTGGTAATCGGCATTATATCAATGAAATATTGAGGCTGGAATATGGTGAGCATCATGCGCACGATAACGTAGGCGGCGACCTCAATCTGTATCGCTGCCAGAATCGCCGCCACCACGGGAGGCGCATAGCTGTGGGCATCGGGAAGCCAGACGTGCAGCGGGAACAGCGCCATCTTGATGCCCATGCCGACCACTATCAGCGCCACGGCAGCCATGATGGTGGGTGAACCGTAAAGCGGAGGCAAGAGCCGGGCGGCATCGGCCATATTCAGGGTACCCGTGGAAAAGTAGATGAAACCAACGCCCAGCAGGTAGAAGCTGCCCGCGATTGTCCCCAGTATCAGGTAGCGGAAACTCGCCACCACCGCTTTGTCGCCGCCCATAGTGATGAGCGCGTAGCTGGCCAGGGAGTATATCTCCAGAAAGACGAAGAGGTTGAAAAGATCGCCGGTAACCACTACGCCAACCAACCCGGCGATGAGCAGGAGAACCAGTCCATAAGCGGAAATGCCCCGGCGTGGGGTATGATAAAGCCCTGCCTCCGGTGGGTAAATCACCGCGATGAGGCCAATGAACACGATAATGACGACCATGAATGCCGAGAGGTGGTCGAGGACATACTCGATGCCAAAGGGTGGCGGCCACCCGCCAAGAAAATAGCGCAGCTCCCCATCAGCCAGGACACGGTAAAATCCGGTACCCGCCGCCACCAGTGCCAGCGCCATACCAGCTAAAGCCACTGCGTATGCCCATCTCAGCCGCCATATACCAACCAGCACGGATATAAAGCAGAACAGTAATAACGACGCTACGATAAGAATCGATAAGCTGGACATTTACTCCGCGCTCTCTTTCATATTAGCCATTATCGCCCTATCATCCAGTGTTTTGTAGGTACGGTAGATAACGAGGAGAAAAGCCAGGGCAACTCCGGTGAGCGAAATCGCCACTACAATCCCGGTCAGTATCAGCACGTGTGGCAGAGGATTAACATACTGAGCCGCCTCCATGCCGAGTATTTCGTCGATGACCGGCACTGACCCGCCGCGCTTGGCGGCACCTTCAATAAAGAAAATAAAGATGGCGGTCTGGAAGATATTCATCCCGATAAGTTTTTTCATCAGGTTGTGCTTACCGAGCATCCCGTAGAGGCCGATGGCCAGCAGGACCACGATCATGAAATACACGTAACGGGACAGGAATAAATCAATAATTACCATCTTTCACCAACCAGGCTGTCGAAAATCAACACCAGCGTGCCGAAAACGGCCAGGCCGATGCCTATCTCCACAATCAAAATGCCGAGCGCCCTTAACTCGGCACCGTGTACCCAGAAAATGGGCAGGTTCCCGTAGTCCAGAAACGCCCCGCCAAATGCCAGGGGAACCACCCCGGCAAAGCCGAAAATGAGCATACCAATGGCGCCAAATGCCAGAGCCATCTTCGGTGAGAATTTCCGGTAGGAGATTTTGCTACCCAGATACAATCGCTGCAGTATGATACTCACCGCCAGCAAAACCCCGCCCTGGAATCCTCCTCCCGGTCCGTAGTGGCCGTGTATGATGACGTATAGCGCAAAAAGCTGAATGAACGGAATCAACAGGCTACATACGGTCTGAATGACGATGCTTTGATAATGTTGTTTTATCATTTGCCTTTCTCTTCATCAGAATAAGGATGCAGGCTAACCCGGCGGTGAAAATCACCACGGTCTCGCCCAGGGTATCATAGCCGCGATAGTCGGCCAGCACCGCGGTAACGATATTGGGGGTATGGGTGTCTGCCATCGAGTCCTCAATATATGTCGGGGAAACATGGACATTGGCCGGGGCCTGCGGGTCAGCATGATCAGGCAGACCAACTGTGGCATACAGCATCAATGCCACGAACAGAAGTATGATGAACGCGTTAACCCACCTCAATCTTCTGACCTCCGTCTGGTAAGAAATAGCACCACAATGAAGAGCACCCCGCTTATCCCCGCCCCCAGCGTCGCTTCGACAAAAGCGACGTCAATGGCCCCCGCCTGACTGAAAAGCAGTGCCACAAAGAAACTGTAGGCAGCCAGCGCTACCACCGCCGCCAGAAGGTCGTGCACGGACAAAGCGACCAGCGCGGTTATTATCAGTATCACCAGCAACCAGAAATCTACCTGCCAGATCATGGTTGTTCGGCCTTCTTTCTCTTCTGTGCCGCTTTTTGCCTTGTCCATGGCTGGAGGCCAGTGCGCAGGGCCGCCCGGGCAACGGCATGCGTGGCCGTGGGGCTGGCGATCAAGACAAAGAATAAAATGAACAGTATCTTTGCGGTGCTGAGTTCCCATCCGTTATAGACGGCGAGGCCGCCCAGTACCAGTATTGTCCCCAGCGTCTCTGACTTGCCCACGGCGTGGGTTCTGGCATAGAAATCGGGAAGGCGGAGCAACCCCAGTACGCTTACCGTCAGAAAGAAAACACCGGCCGCTATCAGGATTATGGCGATGACTATTCCTGCCATCAGAGTCTCTCCCCTCCCCGCTCAAAGTACTTGCCCAGCACAATGACGATGATAAAGTTGAGCAACGCGTAGGCGATGGCGATATCGATAAACATGTTGATACGCTCGAAAAGAAAGCCGATCAGGACAAGTATGATAAAGCCGTTGGTTCCCACCAGCCCGGCGGCAATGATACGGTCGAAGATAGTTTTCCCTACGGCTATTCTATACAGCGAAATGGCGGTAAGTACCACGATAAATACGGTGATACCCAGAAGGAAAGAGTTCATTGTTCGAGCTCCTCGAGCGAGTAAACCCAGCGGACCTCTGGTTTGGGTTCTTCCTCTTCCAGGTATACCCTGGCGATTTTGTTCTGCATGTTTCCTTCAACGAGGCTTGAAGCCAGGGGCGGCTTCAGGGTATGGACAATGTAGTTGCCGTCCTCCAGGCTGATAGTGATGGTTCCCGGAGTCAGGGTAATGGAATTGGCCAGTGTTACCTGAGCTATGCCCTTGCGCATTCGGGTGCGGAAGAGGAGCAGGACAGGCTCGACTGGCATTTTAGGATGGAGTACAAGGTAGGCGACCTGCACATTCGCCAGAATGATTTGAAGCAGCAGCCAGGGAATGTAAAGGGTGAAACGCCATATCTGCAGCCAGACCTGCCTGGTTTTGATACCCAGTTGCTCACCACGTTGCAGCGCCGAATAGAAAAGGTCGTTGGTGAAGAAGGTTACCAGGGCGGCAGAAATCGCGCCAATAATAATGTATTTTGCCTGGTAGCGACCGGAAAGCAGCAGCCAGAAGACAAACAGGATGCCAAACTGCAAGATGAGGCTGAACCAGCGATTTTGACCACGAAATGTGGTTTTGGGCACGTATAAAGTGTCCTTCATCATCTCCGACATTTCTGGATTAGCAGCATGGCCCTGATTTCGCTCTGCAAAAGACGTTGATTTCTTTGCCATAAGCTTAGACCTTGAGTATGAATTCTGGCATCCGTTATATTACCTATAATTGTTGATGATAATACTTATTCGCTACCTTTGTAAATCAGCAAATATGTTTATTAAGCGGTCATCGCAGGATGTGAATTTGATTAAACTTTCCTGCCCGGTGCTGGCACGAGGTAATTTGATATTTCTAGATACATATCTTCGGTCAGGGACTTTCATTGAAAAGCTTTCTCAGGTAGGCCACCGATTTTCGGGCTGCCGATTTTTTCGACCATGGCCATAACTTCTTCATTGGTATTGAACAGGCTGGTGTGCACCGCCTCGGCGGGCTCCAGCATGTTGTTGAACAATTCCGGGTCCGGTGTGTGTTCCGGGTCAGGCATAAACTCGATGCCATCATATCCCCAGCTCACCGCTGTCCTGCCCAGTTCCTCCGGGGTGCCGGTGAGCACCTTCACCACAAAGTCCAGTTGCGACATGTCTGGCGTCGAAGCAAAGAGACAGAATTTCACTTTCGGCATAAACCATCCCCCTTTAGCGACCGTCCGGTCTGACCGCTAAAGATATTAGATTAATTACGCTATCCGATTCTTTCTTTGAGTTTATATATTTTAGTTTTTAGCTTGACACTTTCCAGTACATCTTCATTGACCAGAGTCCGTGGCACCTCGCCGCGCAGAATCGTGGCCATCTGCTTCACAATAATATCCCACATTGTCATGAATGTCTGGTCGGTCTGGGCCAGGGCATGAGGGCTCAAGATGACATTGTCCATTTTGAGCAATGGATTGTCGTTCTGGACCGGTTCCTGCTCGAAAACGTCCAGTCCGGCACCACGTATCCAGCCTTCATTCAACGCCCTGATCAGCGCCGCTTCGTCAACAATCGGCCCACGGGCAGCATTAATCAGGAAAGCGGTTTTCTTCATCATTTTAAGTTCTTTTTCACCGATTATGTGTCGTGTCTTTTCATTTAATGGGCAAGTAACACACAGGGTGTCCGACTCTTTCAGCACTGTTTCAAGGTCAACCAGCTGCACTCCCACATCGGCAACTGCTTCTGGCTTTAGGTAAGGGTCATAGGCAATGTGCTTCATTTCAAATGGCATGGCCAGCTTGAACATCTCGTGACCAATGTTGCCGACGCCGATAGACCCCAGTGTCCTCCCCACCAGCCCCCAGCCCTGATAATGGGACTGCTCGGTCCACCGTCCTTCGCGTATTAATCTATCTTTGGTCAGAAGGCGCATATTCAGGGCAAGGATGAAGAGCATATAAACAACAGCCATCGGGCGCCTTACGGCATCGGGCGTGATAAACAGCATGATGCCCTCGTCGGTGAGGGCCGGAACGTCCAGCCTTTCGTAGCCCACGCCGCCCCGGTGTATGGAAATCAACTGGTCATTGCCCGCAATGCCCTGTTTTGTCCACAACGGCCGGAAGGTAACGACCATGTCAAAGCCTTCTATCTGGTCCGGCGTTATTTCTCGCCTGAATTCTGGTATCATCTGGTATTCGACATCGGGCATATCATCGAGCAATTTCAGACCCGGTCCGGGTATCCATAATTTTCCCTTTTCATCAAAATAATCCCTGGTCAGCCCGATTCTGGCTTTACTACTCAAACTGGCCTTCCTCCTCTGTTATGTTAACTTATTCATTCAGCGCGTGATATCTAAAAAGGATAATTCCACAGGTTCATTTTGTCAAATCAACGCTCATATTGACTGGACAGTCATCGCCTTGAAGAACATGTGCTTTTTAGGGTAGAATTCTGTAGCCAGGGAGAGGTGTCCGAGAGGCTGATGGTGCCGCTCTCGAAAAGCGGTCTCCGCGCAAGTGGAGCGTGGGTTCGAATCCCACCCTCTCCGCTTTAGCAATAGAATAACTGGCTTGACAATTTACTGCATACAGTATTTGTCTTGATAAACTGGTTTGCGGAGAGGTGCTGGAGTGGCCTATCAGGCACGCCTGGAGAGCGTGAGTAGCCTTTGGCTACCGTGGGTTCGAATCCCACCCTCTCCGCCACTATATTTCCATTAGATGGCTTCTGACTCATGTTGTACCTGTTCCAGCACCCGCCATTACTCGATTGTTTGAACCGCACCTCTATGATAGAATTGCCTTGAAGATGACAGATAAAGACCTCAAATACTGGGTGGGTTTCAGCCTCATGCCGGGCATTGGGCGAGTTCGGTTTGCCCAGCTTGAGAACCATTTTGGCAGCCTGGAGGGCGCCTGGCAGGCAACACCAGCTGAACTGAAAAAAGCCGGCCTTGACCGTAATTCAGTACAGGCGATTACCACCTGGCAGCCAAAGATTTCTCTAGACGATGAAATGGAAAAACTGGCCCGCTATGGGGTGAAGGTTTTCACATATAACGACGAAGCGTATCCATCCCGATTGAAAGAGATATATGACTATCCCCCGCTGCTGTACGTCAGAGGTGAACTGTTGCCGCAGGACGAATGGTGTCTGGCGGTGGTTGGCACCCGCCGGGTGACCGTTTATGGGAGGCAGGTAACGGAGGAAATGGTGGCTGATTTAGCGCAGAGCAAGATTACCGTGGTCAGCGGCCTGGCCAAAGGTATAGATACTGTTGCCCATCAGGCAGCATTGAATGCGGGGGGCAGGAGTCTTGCCGTCTTTGCCTGCGGGCTCGACACTGTTTACCCCGGTGAAAATGCTGACCTGGCGCGAAAGGTCATGCAGCAGGGCGCTCTTATCACTGAATATCCACTGGGTACCAGGCCAAGGGCGGAAAACTTCCCGCGTCGAAATCGAATTATGAGCGGACTGAGCATGGGTGTGCTTGTCGTTGAGGCAGATGAAACCAGTGGTGCCATGATTACAGCACAGCTCGCGCTGGAGCAGAACCGCGAGGTGTTTGCTGTTCCCGGCAGTATTCTTTCGCCGGCCAGTCGCGGTACCAATCATCTGATTCAGGAAGGCGCCAAGCTGGTACGGGACTATACTGATATTCTGGAAGAGCTTAACCTGATGACGATAGCACGGCAGATAGAGCTGAAGGAAATGCTGCCCGCCTCGGATACGGAATCTCGGCTGTTAAAACATCTCGGCCCCGAGCCAATCCATATTGATGAAGTTTGTCGAAGCAGTGGGCTGCCCGTGGCTACTGTCAGCAGCACCCTGGCGATGATGGAATTGAAGGGTCTTATCAAGCAGATGGGACCAATGAGCTATATACTGGCCCGGGAGGTCAGAGAGGAATACCGGGTGAGGGTGGATTAATATTATGGCCAAAAATCTGGTTATCGTGGAATCGCCGGCAAAAGCCAGAACACTGCTCAAAATACTGGGCAGTAACTACAACCTGAAAGCATCGCTGGGTCACATAAGGGATTTACCTAGAAGTGAACTGGGCGTGGACGTGGAAAACGGTTTTGTTCCTAGGTATGTGGTGCCGAAGGCGAAAAATAAGACCGTTAATGATTTGAAAAAAGCGGTGAAAAATGCGTCCACAGTCTATCTGGCCACCGACCCTGATCGCGAAGGAGAAGCTATCGCCTGGCATCTGGTTGAAGTGACCAAAACTGGCCGTAAGCCGTATCGACGCGTCGTTTTCCACGAGATAACCAGCGAAGCGGTCAAGCAGGCATTTCAGCACCCTCGCGCCATAGATATGCAACTGGTCAATGCACAGCAGGCACGGCGTGTCTTGGATAGACTGGTCGGCTATAAACTCAGCCCCTTGCTCTGGAAGAAGGTAAGACGCGGCCTTTCCGCTGGTAGAGTCCAATCGGCCGCGGTAAAAATAGTCGTGGACCGTGAGCGTGAAATACAGGACTTTGTGGCGGTAGAGTACTGGCCCATTGAGGCTGAGCTGGCCAAAAAGAGAGATAAAGTTCCGTTTCGGGCCATGCTCATCAGTCTCATGGATGGCACCAAATTAGATATCCCCGATGAACAGAAGGCAAGCCGGGTTAAAAAAGAGCTGGAGCAGGGGCGCTATCGTGTTTACCGGGTAAGCACGAAGAAGGCAAATCGCCAACCTGCGCCTCCTTTCATTACCAGCACCTTGCAGCAGGAAGCGTGGCGCAAGCTGCACTTTACGGCCAAACAGACGATGGCCATTGCCCAGCAGCTCTACGAGGGCTTGCCCGTTGGCGCTGAAGGGAGTGTGGGGCTCATTACCTACATGCGAACTGATTCAACCCGGGTCGCGGCTTCCGCAATCGCTGAAACCAGAGACTATATAGGTCAGAAGTATGGCGCCAAATACCTGCCATCTCAGGCTCGCATATTCAGAAAAACTGTTCGAGGGGCACAGGAAGCTCACGAAGCCATACGCCCCACAGGAATATCCCGGGAACCGGCACTGATCAAGAAATACCTTACCGCGAGCCAGGCCCGGCTCTACGACCTCATCTGGAAACGCATGGTGGCCAGCCAGATGGCAGCGGCTATCTTCGACAATACTACCGTTGACATTGAAGCAAAATGTCTGGAAACGGATTATTTATTAAGAGTTGCCAGCTCGGTAAATGTATTTCCCGGATTCATTGTCCTCTACAGTGAAGGCAAGGATGAGGCTGATGAAGAGGGAAAGAAAGACGCGTTACCTCTGCTAAATAAAAATGAGGACCTGGAGCTTCTGGGAATTTATCTGGAGCAGCGTTTTACCCAGCCGCCACCCCGCTTCACCGAAGCCTCGCTCGTCAAAACGCTGGAGCAGTGGGGCATTGGCCGTCCCAGCACGTATGCCCCGACCCTCTCCACCATTCAGGATCGCGAATATGTAACCAGGGTCAGGGGTAGTTTCCAGCCGACCGAGCTCGGTGTTCTGGTCAACGACCTGTTGAACCAGCATTTTGCCGACATCATGGACATTCAGTTTACCGCCAGTATGGAGGAAAAACTCGACGATATCGCGAAGAAGAACCGCAACTGGGCGAGCGTTGTCCAGGATTTCTATACACCATTCGACAAGGACCTGGTGAATGCCTTTGAACGGATGGAGAAGGTAAAGCTGCCCGTTGAGCTGACCGATGAGGTCTGCCCCAAGTGTGGCAAGCCCCTGGCGATAAAGATGGGGCGATACGGCAAGTTTCTGGCCTGCACTGGCTACCCGGAATGCAAGTATACACAATCATACCAGATCAAGACGGGGGTGAAATGTCCCGAATGTGGCCATGATCTGGTGGAACGGGTGAGCAAAAAGAAACGTGTCTTTTATGGCTGCGGCAATTATCCGGAGTGCAAGTTCGCCGTTTTCTATAAACCCCTCCCCGACCCCTGCCCCAAGTGTGGTGGATTGCTGACGCAATACATGGGCAGGTACGCCAGGTGTACCAAGTGCAACTACAAGGGGAAGCTGGAACGTGATAAGTAACATGCAGGAAGCATTAAATAGATATGCCGACTATCTGGAAGCGGAGCGCGGGCTTTCACCGTATACGGTGCGCAATTATACCATGGACCTTATCGGCAACTACGCCCGAGGTTCCGAGAAAGGGTTCTTCCAGTTTCTCAGGACGAAGCAGGTTAGCTCGCTCGATGAGGTGGACAAGCAGGTCCTCCGCGATTACATGTCGTGGCTCATGGAACAGGGTGTGGTCAAGAGCAGTATCGCCCGCAAGCTGTCAGCCATCCGCTCTTTCTACCGTTATCTGATGCGAGAAGAGATGGTATCAGCTAATCCACTGGAGAAGGTTTCCTCTCCGAAGCTGGATAGGCGACTCCCCTCTTTTCTCACTTTGAAGGAAACGGTGCGACTTCTGGAAGCACCCGACCTGTCGACGTCTCAGGGACTGCGCGACCGTGCCCTGCTGGAACTGCTCTATGCCGCCGGACTGCGAGTCAGTGAGCTGCAAAACCTCAACTTGGAGCAACTGAACATGGAGGCAAGTGAAGTTCGTGTCTGGGGTAAAGGTTCAAAGGAAAGAATGGTGCTCATTGGTGAGCCGGCGTTACGTGCCCTGAATCACTACCTCACCCATGGCCGTCCCGCCCTGCTGGGCAGACAGAAGACAAATGCCATTTTTCTCAATCAATATGGCGGGCGGCTGCCAGCACGAAGGATACAGAAAATTCTGGACAAATGCGCCCAGAAAGCTGGTATTGAAAAGAGAGTCCACCCCCACGTTCTTCGGCATACTTTTGCCACCCACCTCCTCGACGGCGGTGCCGATCTGAGGGTCGTTCAGGAGCTGCTCGGTCATGCTCAACTGGCGACCACCCAGATATACACTCATGTCAGCCAGAGCCAGGCACGGAAAATATATCAGTCAGCCCATCCGATGGCCAGAAAGGAAGATAGCGAGTTTGAGAGTAACTAACCGGTTGTCGCGGTTGCGGGAGAAACTGGCCCAACAGGAGATTGACGCTATCTTTGTCTCCCAGCCGGATAACCGCAGCTATCTTTCTGGCTTCGACGGCTCCGCCGGATATTTGCTCATCACTGAGAAGGATGCCATTATCGCCACGGACTTTCGCTATATAGAGCAGGTCAAGCAACAGTCTCCAGACTACCGCGTTTTTCAGATATCCGGCGATATGGCGAACTGGCTTCCCGGGTTAATCACTGGTCTCGGAGGCCGAAAGCTGGGTTTTGAACTCCAGCACATGTCCCTTGCCATGTACCGCCAGATAGGCGCTATAATAAAAAAAATAGAGCCTTCTCCCAGGCTTGTCCCCCTGGAAGGGCTGGTGGAGTCACTGCGAGCGATTAAAGAAGCGGAGGAAATTGAGGTTATCGCTCAAGCCGCGGACATCAGCGACAGAGCTTTTCTGCATACCGAAAAGAATATAAAAGCTGGCATGAGTGAAATAGAGGTTGCCTGGGAGGTGGAGAAGTTCATGCGGGAACATGGCAGCCAGGCGGTGCCGTTTGACGTGATTGTTGCTTCCGGCCCCAATGCTGCCCTGCCTCATGCCAGACCTACGGAACGGATTATTCAGGAAGGAGAGCCAGTGCTCATGGATATTGGCGCCAGGGTACAGGGTTACACCAGTGACCTGACCCGCACCATTTGCCTTGGTGAACCCGACGATAATTTCAAAAAGGTTTACGATATCGTGCTCGGAGCACAGCTGGCAGCGCTGGAACTCATTAAAGAAGGTATGACGGGAGAGCAAGCAGACAACCTGGCGAGGATAATTATCGCCGAAACTGGCTATGCTGAAGCTTTCGGGCATGCGCTGGGTCATGGTATCGGTCTGGTGGCACATGAGTCACCGCGCCTCGGACCGGGTGCAAATGAAAAATTAACTTCCGGCATGGTGTTTACCATTGAACCCGGCATTTATCTTCCCGGCTGGGGCGGTGTCAGAATTGAGGACCTGGTTGTTCTGGAGAATGGAACCCTGAGAGTATTATCGAAAGCGAGGAAGACGTAACATGATCAGTGGCCGTGAACTGAGGAAAGGAATTATCATTGAGCTTGATGGCACGCTTTATCAGGTGGTCGACTACCAGCACGTCAAGATGAAGCGAACCGCGCTGGCTCGTGTCAAACTGCGCGACCTGACTGCCGGCCATACTATCGAGCGCAGCTTTCAATCTAATGACAAGCTGGTGCGGGCACGCCTTGATACCCGCCCGATGCAGTACCTGTATAATGATGGGGACATTTACCACTTCATGGATACGGAGAGCTTTGAACAGATTGAAATAAATCGCAAGAGGCTGGGAGATGTCTTGAATTACTTGAAAGAGAGCTCCACCGTGGAGGTATCCAGCTATAAAGATGAGATAGTTGATATCGAATTGCCGGTGGCTGTTGAGCTTAAGGTTATTGCTACCGAGCCCGGCTTTAAGGGTGATACCGCTACCGGTGGTAACAAACCGGCAACTCTGGAAACGGGGTTCACCATTCAAGTTCCACTTTTCATCAATGAGGGCGATATCATCAAGGTCGATACGCGTACTGGTGAATATCTGGAAAGGAGCAGTTGAGTTAATTGCTGAAAGCAGACCTTCACGTCCACACCGAGTATTCGATGGACTGCGGTATGTCTTTGGATACGATCATTGAACGATGCCAGAGAATGGGTATCAATTGTATAGCTGTCGCTGACCATGGCACCATTGAGGGTGCCCTCGAGATGCAGCGTATTGCTCCTTTCACGATAATTGTCGCCGAAGAAATACTGACGCCGTATGGCGAGATAATGGGTATGTTCCTGAAAGAGACGGTTCCCAATGGCCTCTCGGTGGAGCAGACAATTGCTCAGATCAGGACACAGAGTGGCATCGTGTGCATTCCCCATGCTTTTGATGTTTTCCGGCCGTCGGCCCTAAGCGATAAGATAGTTGAAGAAATCGCACAGGAAATCGAGGTCATTGAGGTCTTCAATGCCAGGAGCTTGCTCCACCGCAGTTACGAGAAGGCGCTGGCTTTTACCAGTAAATACAACATTGCCCAGAGCGCCGGCAGCGATGCCCATACACCGGGTGAGATAGGCAATGCCTATGTAGAAATGCCAGAGTTTGAAGGCCGTGATGACTTTCTTCAAGCGCTGGCCAAGGGCAAAATCATCGGGCACCGGACCAATCCTTTAACTCACTTTGCCAGCGCCTGGAACAAACTGAAAAATCGTACCTGGCGGTAACAGAATGTATCAGTTTGGATGGTTTTCCACGGGACGAGGCAAAGGGTCAAGAGGACTGCTCAGAGCGGTCCACGATAGCATAGAGTCAGGTGAGACTGATGCCGGGTTCACCTTTGTCTTCTGCAGTCGTGAGTATGGCGAGACCGAACAGACTGACATCTTTCTCAAGATGGTGGCGGATTACCATATTCCGCTGGTCACATTTTCCTACCAGAAATACCGGGCAAAAGTGGGTGTTTCCAGCGGTGCCTCTGCTGAAAGGTGGCCCTCCTGGCGACTTGACTATGACCGCGAGGTAATGGCCAGGCTGCAGAATTTCAAGCCTGACCTGTGCGTACTGGCGGGTTACATGCTTATCGTCGGGCCGGAGATGTGCCAAAAGTATGACATGATTAACCTCCACCCGGCGGCACCCGGGGGCCCGGCCGGGACCTGGCAGGAAGTCATCTGGAAATTGATCGAGACCGATGCAAAGACGACCGGAGCCATGATGCATCTGGTCACGCCGGAACTGGATAGAGGCCCGGTGGTGACATACTGTACCTTCCCAATTCGTGGCGAACCGTTTGACCAGCACTGGTCTTCAATAGAAGGAAAATCAGCCGCACCGATAAAAGAGGAACAGGGTGAAGAAAACACCCTTTTCCAGTTCATCCGCCAGCACGGCGTGGTCAGGGAACTGCCGCTGATTACTATTACCATTCAGGCCTTCAGCCAGGGTCGGGTGAAAATAACACCGCATAAACAGGTTGTTGATACGCAGGGAAGACCGATAAGAGGGTATGACCTCACCGCAAAAATCAATGAAAAAGTGACCGGTTCCGCCTGATTGACCGGTTTAAGACCTCAAAATAAAATTCCCCTCCCGATATAACACGGGAAGGGAACTTATTTTTAGCCTGACTATTAATTACTTCTTCGTTTTTTTCGTATCACTCTCTTCTGGCTTTCTCAGGACCTCGTCAATGAGGCCGTATTCCACAGCCTGGTCAGCATTGAGGTAGAAATCACGGTCCGTATCATGGGCAATCTTTTCCAGTTTCTGACCGGTATGTTTAACCAGGATACCTCTGAGCACATCCTGGATGCGCATGATTTCACGGGCGGCAATCTCAATGTCGCTGGCATATCCTTGAGCACCACCGAAAGCCTGATGCATATGAATGGTGGAGTTGGGTAAGGCGTACCGTTTGCCCTTGGCGCCAGCGCAGAGCAGCACCGTGCCCATGCTTGCTGCCAGCCCAATACATATGGTGGAAACTTCTGGCTGGATGAGCTGTATGGTGTCGTAAATCGCCAGACCGGCATTAATGACACCGCCCGGGCAGTGAATGTACAGGCTTATATCCTTGTCCGGCTCTTCTCTGGCCAGATAGAGCAGCTGGGCAACAATGACGTTGGCCACCTGGTCATTGATCGGCATACCCAGCATGATGATGCGCTCTTTCAGTAAAAGTGAGTAGATGTCGAAAGCTCGTTCTCCTCTGCCACCACTCTCGATAACCATCGGTATGACGTTCATGGGATTGATATTCATTTTTTAGCCACCTCCTTTTTCGGTTTCCCTTTTTCCCTCTTTTTGTTGCCGGCTATTTCCACCAGCCGGTCGACCGTTTTGCGGGTCAGCAGGATTTGCCTGATGGAGCCACGAGACGGGGGTGCATTCAGCGCTCTCTGCAATTCATCTTTTTTATCGGTGGCGTTTTTCAGCATTGTTTCAATCTCTTCATCTATCTCCTTGTCACTGACTTCTACCTCTTCCGCCTCCGCAACTTTGCCCAGAACCAGAGATTGCGTTACTCTTTTGGTCGCCACCGGATGTAATTCTTCGTGCAGCTCTGCCTCCGTTTTATTAATGCTCTTCAGATATTCTTCCAGATTTACCCCCTGTCTCTCAAACTGCCGGGCCTGTTCATTCAGCATACGATGTATTTCAGTTTCCATCAAAACTGGTGGAAATTCAACCTGAGATGAGGAAACCACGGCATCAACCACTTTTTCCTCAAAATCAGCCCTGGCTTTCGCCTCGGCGCGCAACTTCAGATTACTGGATACCTCCTCCTTCAAAGCGGCCATGTTTTTGATTTCCGGCCCCAATTGCGCCGCGAACTCATCATTGAGCTCAGGCAATATCTCCTGTTTCACCTCCAGTATTTTCACGGTGAAATGGGCTTCTTTGCCGGCAAATTCATTGCGGGGATAATCTTCGGGAAGTTTGATATTGAAATTTTTCTCCTCCCCTTTGTTCATTCCCGTAAGTTCCTTGGCGAAGCCCGGGGCTGGAGAAACGGAGTCCTGCAGGACGAGGTACTGGACCCCTTCTCGATTGAAAAACGTTGCGCCGTCCACCTGGCTTTCAATATTGAATATAGCCAGGTCGCCAAACTCAACGGCGCGGTCCACCGATTCCCAGGTCGCATTCTGGTGACGGAGCTGCTCGATCGTTTCTTTTACATTAACATCGGTCACTTTTACCGGCTCAGGTTTCATTTTGACACTCTGATAGTTGCCCAGCTGCACCACCGGTACTAAAGGCACCTTGGCCTTGAAAATGACCGGTTCGGTCTGGATTAGCTCGATCTCCGGTTGGGCAATGGCTTCTATCTGCTGTTCCTCGATTGCCTTTTCATAGACCTTCGGCAACTGATGGTTAAGTGCATCTTCGAGAACACTATCTCTGCCCAGATAGCGTTCCAGTATGGCCGGTGGTGCCTTGCCTTTGCGGAAGCCAGGAATATTGGCCCGCTTGGACAGACGTTTATAGGATTCGGCCATTGCCTCTTCAACCTCTTGCGGCTCCAGCTCAATGGTAAGAAACACCTGACTGTTCTCCGTCTTATCTCTGGTTACCTTCACGACTGCTCCACCTTTTCAACCCGCTTTTCTTTTATCCTGAAAATATTTAAGAAAACCGGTGATATTCATGGCGACTATGCCATCTGCCAGGTACTGATATAGAGACTCCGATTCCCTGGCAGGCTCCAGCTCGGCATAAAGTCGCGCTTTTATTTTGGTAAATGCTGCCTCAAAGCCGCTTTCATTGAAGGTTTGAGATACGAGCGTGTTCCAGGCTTTGAGTTTATCCGCGGCGATTTTTATGCTTTCTTTGACTTTTCCAGTGACGCCAAAATGGGCGAAATAGATCAGGCTTGCGTTCAGTTCCATCAGCTTTTGCAGCGAACTCAGGTATAGTTCGAGGTCGAAAGCAGGAGGTGGTGTGGCAGGCATCAGCACTTTGCCCTCCGCCACCGAAATGCCAACCGCATCGCCGCTGAACAGGCCGTTATTTCGGCTCTCCAGAATACACAGCTGGTGCGGGGCATGCCCTGGCATGTGGAGCAAGCGCAGGCTTTGCTTTTCGCCGAGCTTGAATATTTCACCGCCGGATACCGGTACAACTCTTTTTTCATCAATTGGCGCCACGGGGCCGGTCTTTCGCATCATTCTTTCGCCCATCGTGGAGGCGAAGCTTTTCATCAGCCTCTCCGGGTTAACCAGGTGTCGGGCGCCTTTTTCGTGGACTAAAACCTTGGCTTGAGGCATGTGTTTTAGCAACTCACCAATCCCACCGGCATGATCCAGATGAATATGGGTGGCGATAACGTAATCGATTTCCCCGGGGTCAACCCCCGCCTTTTCCATACCGGCCAGGACCGTATTTACCGAGGTGGTCGGTCCAGTATCAACCAGCGCTTTCTTCTCTTCATTGATGAGGTAAACACTTCCCCATTTGGGTATGGAGTAGAGCTCATTGTCAATAAGCAATATGTTTTCGGCTACTTCTTTTATGTCAACCATCTATTCTTCTTCTTCACGCAACAGGATGTGCAGTTCCGTCAGTTGTTCTTCCGTGACCGGTGCCGGGGCATTGAAAGTCAGGTCAAGGGCGCTCTGGGTCTTGGGAAAAGCGATTACCTCACGGATGGTCTCTCTCCCCGCCAGCAGCATCACGATGCGGTCAATGCCCAACGCAATGCCACCGTGTGGCGGCGCGCCATATTCAAATGCCTCAAGCATGTGCCCGAAACGTTCTTCAATTTCATCGTCGGTGTAACCCAGCAGACGGAACACTCTGCGCTGGAGTTCTGTCGTGTATATTCTGAGGCTGCCACCACCGATTTCCAAACCGTTGCATATCATGTCGTAGTGTTTGCCGCGTACTTTTCCGGGAGCGGTATCCAGAAGCGACACATCTTCATCCCAAGGTCTGGTGAACGGGTGGTGCTCCGGTTCCCAGTATCCGGTTTCCTTGTTCTTTCTTAACAGGGGAAAATCCTTAACATAGGCAAAAGCGAGTGTACCCGGGTCGGCCAGTTTCAGTCGCTGACCTATTTCCTGGCGCAAGGCACCGAGCGAGGTATTTACCGTGCTGGCATCACCGGCCACAACAAGGAGCAGGTCGCCAACAGTAGCTTCCAGGCGTTCTGCCATTTCCTTTATCTGTTCCAGAGTCAGAAACTTGGCTGCTGCCGAGCGCACCATGTCTTGAGTTAGCTCGTCCAGTCCACCGCCTCCTGCCTCACCGAGCGCTACTGTTACCAGGCCGCCCGCCCCGCAACTGCGTGCCAGCTGGTTCAAATCATCGAGCTGTTTTCGGCTGTAGCCAGCGCAGCCCGGGGCACATATGCCCTTGACCTTGCCCCCACCGGCGACGGCCGAAGTGAAGATGCCAAAACTCGACCGCGCCGCGATATCGGACAGGTCTTTTAGCTCAAGACCGAAGCGCAGGTCAGGTTTGTCCGTGCCAAAACGTTCCATGACATCGGCGTAGCTGAAGCGCGGGAAGGGTTCCATAACCTTCATTTCTGACTTGATGGTCTTTGTCAGCGCAATGAAGAGCCGTTCCATCAAGTTTAAAATGTCCTCATCTTCGACAAAGCTCATCTCCAGGTCGAGCTGGGTGAATTCAGGCTGGCGGTCGGCCCTGGTATCCTCGTCTCGGAAACAGCGGGCGATCTGGTAATATTTCTCAAAACCAGCCACCATCAGCAATTGCTTGAGTTGCTGTGGAGACTGGGGCAACGCATAAAATTTTCCGGCGTGGACACGACTCGGTACGAGATAGTCGCGGGCACCTTCCGGTGTGCTCTTGATGAGTATCGGCGTCTCAATCTCAATAAAGCCTTCTGCATCGAGAAAGTCGCGGATAAACTTCACCATATGATGGCGGAGCATCATGTTCTCCTGCATTCCAGCTCGTCGCAGGTCAAGGTAGCGATACCTCAGGCGCAGGTTTTCCTCCACTTCCTCATCCTCATTGATATAGAATGGCGGTGTTCGGGATGGATTCAAAACCTCAGCGTCATGTGCGGTTACCTCTACTTCTCCGGTGGGTAACTTGAGGTTCTCCGTTCCCGGTGGGCGTCTGGCCACTTCACCATTCACGCGCACCACGAACTCGCTGCGCATCTGGTTGGCCACTTCATGACACGGCTTTGCTACCTCAGGATTGAAAACCACCTGAACGATGCCCTGTCTATCACGGAGATCGATGAAGATGAGGCCGCCGTGGTCCCGGCGTCGGTCCACCCAGCCGGCCAGAGTTACTGTCTGACCAACGTGTTCCTTTTTCAGTTCACCACAGCTGTGACTTTTCAGCAAGACCAACCCCCTGAACCTCTGCTCTCCTGTCTATACGATGGACCTGACTGTTTCGACAATCGTTTCCTCCTGGGGTAGCACCAGTCTTTCCAGCGAACGATTAACCGGTATGATGACATCCGGGGTGGCTACCCGCTGTATCGGCGCATCAAGGTGGTCGAAAGCTCGCTCCTGAACGAGAGCCACAATCTCCGCACCCATACCGCACGTTTTCATTGCCTCATGGGCAACTATTAGCTTCCCCGTTTTCTTCACCGAATCAACTATGGTAGCAATATCCAGTGGACGGAGCGTTCGTGGGTCAACAACCTCCACTTCAACGCCGTCAGTTGCCAGCGTCTGGGCAGCGTTCAGTGTCTTCGGCAGCAATGTTCCCCAGGCTACGATGGTGACGTCTTTGCCTTCTCTCTTGACCTCTGCTTCCCCTAGCGGAATCACATATTCTTCTTCCGGTACGGGTCCGCTCACACCGTAGAGAACTCCAGGCTCAAGGAATATAACTGGATTGGGGTCCCTGATGGCTGCTTTCAGCAGTCCTTTGACATCATAAGGTGTGGACGGCATGACCACTTTCAGCCCGGGTACATGAGCAAACCAGGCTTCAAAACTCTGTGAATGTTGCCCTCCCAGGCCAATGCCTCCCTCGGCAGTCGCCCTGATGACCAGCGCTACCTCGGGATGGCCGCCGGAGAGATAGCGCATCTTGGCCGTCTGGTTGACGATTTCGTCCATGCAAATGGTCATCCAGTCAACCCGCATAATCTCGACTATTGGGCGCATTCCAGCCATGGCTGCTCCCAGCGCATAACCAACGATGGCTGTTTCGGAAATGGGCGTATCAAGCACGCGCTCGCCCCCGAACACGTCATATATTCCTTTTGTGGAACCGAAGGCACCGCCCAATACTCCAACATCCTCCCCCATGAGGAATACCCTATCGTCCCGTGCCATCTCCTCTTTGATGGCCTCGCTTACTGCTTCACGATAGCTTATCTGTCGCTGGGGCATTTATTTCACTCTTTCCTGGGCATAAATCCAGGTGAAAGCCGTTTCTGGCTCGGGTTCAGGACTGTTCAGGGCGAAATCAGCAGCGGCATCGAATATTTTTTTGCATTCCGCATTGATTTGCTCTGCCGCCTCATCGTTTAAATATCCCAGCTCCGTGAGTTTCTGGCGAAATATCCTGATCGGGTCCTTCTCTGCTGCCCAGTCCTCAACTTCGCCCTTGGGGCGGTAGTCAGAGCCGCCGGGTACCTGGTCCATACGCATACTGTGGCCGCGTAAACGATAGGACACGGCTTCAATCAGGCTCGGGCCTTCGCCTTTCCGGGCCCGGTCCGCAGCGCTTTTCACCGCTTCATAGACGGCTATCACATCCGTCCCGTCAACCCGGTACCCCGGCATGCCGTAGGAGTTGGCCCGGGCGGAGATATCTAAATTGGCACAGGCTTTACATTGTGGCATGGACAGTCCATATTGATTATTGGTGCAGACAAACACCGTTGGCACCTTCCACAATGCCGCCAGGTTCAGCCCTTCGTGGAAAGTCCCCCGATTTGCCGCCCCGTCGCCGAAAAAACCGAGGCAAACCTGTCCCGTTTTACGCATTTTAATGGCCAGGGCTACGCCGCCGGCAATATTAATGCCGGCACCCACAATGCCATTGGTGCCCAGAATCTGCCGACTGAAATCAGAGAGATGCATTGACCCGCCTTTACCTCCGGTGCAACCGGTTGCCTTACCGAGCACTTCGGCCAGTATGACATTTATGTCCGCGCCTCTGGCCAGCAAATGCCCGTGGGCGCGGTGGGTGGAGATAATGTAATCTTTATCTCCCAAAGCACTGCAGGCCCCGACGGCAACCGCCTCTTCACCAATGGAAACATGCCCGGTGCCGGGTACAAGACCCTGGCGGGAAAATTCCGTAAGACCTTCTTCAAAATGCCTGATGGTGAGCATTCGGCGGTACATATCCAGAAGCGCTTCTTTTGTCAGTGGCATATGCTCTCCCTTCGCTTAAAAATTGAACTTATTCCCTGCTTGTGGTAATTTCAAGAATATACCTGATGATTTCTTTTGAAAGATACCATAATTCGCCTTACTCGTCAAAATGAACCGGTTCATTTGAAACAGCCTGCCACCTTCTACTAAGCTGTTAAGATACATTCTGGTTGGTGAACACAGTTTGCCAGAGAAAGCATATCTAACTTAAAGGTTTAATTGATTGTCAGGTAAGAGCAGGCTCAGTGAAATTTTCCGTCGGTGGGGTGGCGGCAATGCCTCGTTCCTTGCTTATACCCACTTCAGCCACGATTTGTGTGCCGGGTTGCTGACGGCATTACTGCCGTTGATAAAAGAGGGGCTGGGCCTGACCTACCTGCAATCCGGCATACTGCTTTCCGCCTACACCATCACCTCCGGTCTTTCGCAGATTCCCGGTGGCTGGCTCGGCGACCGGTTAAGAAGAAGTGTCGTGATTGCAGTGGGGTTGGGTGGTGTTGGCTTTGCCACGCTTGCTGTTGGCCTGAGTCCATCATATTATCCGCTGATCGCCATTCTCATAATTATGGGCATTTTTGCCGGTGGCTATCATCCCTCGGCAGTGTCGATGCTCTCCGACTACTATGAGGTGACCAAACGAGGCAAGGTGATTGCATTTCATATGGTGGGCGGCAGCATCGGCTTTTCCATCGGTCCCCTTCTGGGAGGATTGATTGCGGAATCTCTGGGATGGCGCTTCGCCTTTATCATATTGAGTATCCCCGCCATATTTGCGGTTCCTTTAATAATGAAAAAATTTGCCCTCGCTGAAAAAACTGCCGGCATTACGTCTCAGCAGCAAGCGAAGGAAGAACAAACTTGGACAAATGGCCGCAGAATTGGCATAATTCAAGTACTGAGACCAATTGCCGCGCTCTTTTTATTATCTACGGCTATGCACCTTGTTGCCGGTGCTGCGATGTCCTTTGTCCCGCTTTACATCGTAGGCAAGCACGGTATTGCCCCGGCCTATGCAGTCATACTGGTGGGTATTATGCGGTTTGGCGGCATATCAGGCAGTCTGTTTGGCGGCTGGCTATCCGACCGCTGGGGGAGGAAGCAGGCTACCATCTTTTCACTGGTAGCCACCGGCCCTGTCCTTTATATACTAACGATGTTGCCGTTTAATGCTGGCTTTATCGTCATCCTGATCGTTTTCGGTATGTGCCGGTACATGACTCAGGCAACAATGCAGCCATATCTTATGGATAACGTCCCGGCCTACCTCAGGGCAACTGCATTTGGCATTTATTTTGGCATGTCACTGGAAGCCCAGAGCTTTGTACAGCCCCTGGCCGGGTATTTTATGGATATTTATGGCATCGCCAGCGTATTTACTGTTATCGCCATAGCCAGTGTAGCGCTGTCTCTGGTGGCGTTGCTTTTAGCTAAGAGGGTGTGACAATCCTCACTGGTGAGTCTTCTTCACGTAGACCTTTATCTCCCCACCCTCCTCCTCCATCCCCAGAAATTCGTGGCCGGTAGTCTGGCACCAGGCCGGCATGTCCTGCTTGATCCCTTTATCGTCGGAGAGAACTTCCAAGACTTCGCCCGGTTTCAACTCTTTAAACTTTTCAGATGTTTTAACAATGGGCATCGGACAGTAAAGGCCGATGCAATCAAGCGTTTTATCCGCCTTCATTGCCACCTCCTTATCTAGATGAAAAGAGTAATCTTCGATTCACGTGCTTCGTTCAGGAAAAAGGCGGCACCGGCCAGGCTGGCGATGTGCTCGCGGAAAGCGTCTTTTTCAGAAAGGCCCATCAAATTACAGGTGATGCTGCACGGGACTAATTTGACCCCCATCTCCTGGGCCATGGTGATCATCTCGTCGAGGGACGGGTAATTGATATCTTTCATCAGCTTTTTCATCATCCACGTGCCCAGGCCAAACATATTGAGGCGGGAGAGCTTCAGTCTCTTGCTGCCACCCCGGTTCATGAAATTCAGCATCTTCTTCATCAGGCCTTTGCTTCTGATTTTACCCTCATTTTTTTTGATGATATTCAATCCCCAGTACGTGAAGAACATACTCACTTCCATCCCCATGCTGGCCGCCGTGGTCGCCAGGCTAAATCCAGCCAGAGCGTGGTCCAGGTCACCACTGAACATGACTATGGTCAGTTTGTCCTTTTCATCGGCCATTTTGGCTCCTGTTCTCAGTCATTTTCGCCTTTGATTTCAGCACCGCAGTAGGGACACTCTCTCTTGTCACGGGGAACTGGTTTCCGGCATTTGGGACAGTAGAATGCGACAATTCCGCATGCCTGACAGTAGGCTCCTTCGGGTACTATCATCTCTTCATCACAGTACGGGCAAAAAAGTCGTTTCTTCTCTTCTTGTTCTGCCATTACTTCTTCCCCCCTTTTGCCTGCTTTTTCAGGTAATTATCAATCGCTTTGTTCAGAGCCTGTGCGCCCAGGTTGGAGCAGTGAAATTTATTCTTGGGCAGTCCATCAAGTTCTTTGGCCACTAACTCAGGAGTTATTTTCTTCGCCTCATCAAGCGTTTTTCCCTTCGCCATCTCGCTGACCATGCTGGAAACGGCGATGGCCGCCCCGCAGCCGAAGGTCTTGAATTTCACGTCCTCCAGTCGTTTGTCTTTTACCTTGATATAAAACGTCATCATGTCCCCGCAAACCGGGTTCCCTACCTCACCAACACCATCCGGGTTATCTATCTCACCAACGTTGCGGGGGTTCATGAAATATTCCATAACTTTTTCGCTATATATCGGCATACTAAGCACCTCCTTCACCCTTTTTGATAAACTTGGCATACAGCGGTGACATCTGCCGCAGCTTTTCCACAATCGGCGGCAGCACCTCAAGTACATAATCTACATCTCTTTCAGTGTTGTCAATGCCAAAAGTGAAAAGTACGGAACCCTGAGCTATCTCATGGGACAAATCCATGGCAATGAGCACGTGCGAGGCTTTGAGTGCCCTTGAGGTACAGGCCGAGCCGCTGGTCACCGCCACTCCCTGGCTGTTCAGGAGCATGAGCATTGACTCACCTTCAATAAATTGCACGCAGAAGCTGGCGTTACCCGGCAGCCTGTTTTCTGGATGACCGGTAATCACCGCATGGTCAATCCGTGCCGGCAGCTCGTTAAGTAGCCGATCGCGCAGGTAGCCAAGGTGCTTCATACGGGATGCCATATCCCTTGTCGCCAATTCGGCCGCCTTTCCCAGCCCCACGATTGCCGGTACATTCTCGGTGCCGGCGCGTCGTCCTTCCTCCTGAATTCCGCCATCAAGGAGAGGTATGATACGCACACCTTTGCGCATATAAAGCGCGCCAACACCTTTGGGGCCGTAGAATTGGTTTCCGGCCAGGCTCAGGGCGTCAACGCCCAGTTCTTTCACATTAACCGGTACTGTCCCTGCGGTAGCAATAGCATCAGTATGAAACGATATATTATTTTCTCTGGTTATCCGGGCAATTTTCGAAACAGGCTCGATGGTGCCCACCTCTCCATTGGCGTGCATGACGGAAACAAGCACGGTGTCTTTACGGATTCGTTTTCGCACCTCATCGGGGTCGACCACACCATATCGGTCAACGGGCACTTCACTGAGTTCAAACCCCCATTTTTCGAGCGTTTTTGCTGAATGAAGCACCGAGAAGTGCTCGATTGCGGACACGATTATATGCTTTCCCCTGCCCTGCTGCGCCAGTGCCAGCCCTTTTACGGCGAAGTTGTTGCTCTCGGTACCGCTTCCGGTGAAAATTATCTCGTCGGCGCTGGCACCGATAAGCCCGGCTACCTGTTCTCGTGCCGTGTCCATAGCCTCCCGCGCCGCGTCACCCCAGTCGTGCAGACATGATGGATTGCCGAATAGTTCATCGAGGTATGGCAGCATTGCCTCCCTGACTTCAGGGAGGAGAGGAGTCGTGGCGGCATGGTCCAGATATACCTTCCTCATCAAATCACCTCAGAGTCCTTAAAAGGCCATTCCAGGCTATTATTTCTTCAACCGGCTGTGCAGTTCGTGCAGCAGTTCCTGCTCTATCTCAGCATGTGCTTCCAGCAATTTTCGCGTATGGCTGATGTAAGCGCGCATATCGTGAGCGCTTGCCTCCCAGCGATGACGCGCCATACCGCCACTGACCAGCTCCGAGACATGTTTTTTAGAGTGGGCCAGACGATTTCTCAGGTCGATGTGCTCGAGGAAGATAGAGCGCAGTGAAGATTTAAGCTCTTCATCACTGTATCGGTCAACCACTGTCGGCAGCGACGTTTCCTCAAAATGGAAGTGCCTTTGTAATCCATCTTCAATTGCTTTCATGGTATCATCGAGTTCGCGCAAGCCCTGTTTCTGGCCTAGCCTGCCCGGCATAAAGGCTTCTTTAGCTTCTTCAAAGCCCACCATCGCTTCCGCATCATTGGCCACCTGCTCCAGGTTGTGAAAGCGCTGTCTGATTGTTTTGTGCTCATCAATGACCCTTTCAATAATTGCCAGGTCGTCTTCCATATATTTGCCCTCCTCAAAGGCACAGATGCATATAATTCTACTCTCTTGAGCAGAATAAGTATAACATATAGCCGATTACCGAGCTAGGCTCACCGCTCTCGTATTAAGAGGCTTTAAGCAACCGGTATAATACAATTCCGGTACTGCCGAGGGCAATTCCGGTGACGACCATAAAGACGCCACTGCCCATAACCGCCTGAGTGAGACCAAAGGCAACAACCGCTTCTTAATTCTAGGCAACGCATTTAGACTAGTATATGACTTATGTCACATACTAGTGGCCACAGATAAGTTATGATAATATGAATTTGAAAATGGGGTATTGAGAAGTTGGCGATGGTTCAAAAACAAAGCAATAAGGCGGAAAAAGTGCGTATTCATGTTACCGGCATGACCTGCACCACCTGCGCGGCGACTATTGAAAAAGGTCTCGCCAAGACTCCCGGTGTGGAGGAGGCAAAGGTCAGTTTTGCTTCCGAGCAGGCGTCAATTGCCTATGACCCGGAGCGGGTGAACCTGGGTACGCTCAAAGAAACCATATCCCGCATCGGTTACAATGCCGCGACCCTTAAATCAGTTTTCCCGGTGCGCGGCATGACCTGTGCTTCCTGTGTGGCACGTGTGGAACAGGCATTGTCTGGTGTACCCGGCGTTGTCGAAGCAAACGTCAACCTGGCTTCGGAAAAAGCCACCGTGGAATATCTGGAAGCCGTGCAGCTGTCGGATTTGAAGCGAGCGGTGGCCGATGCTGGCTATGAACTGGGTGGAGAGACAGAGACGCTGGAAGACGTTGCCACAGCATCGCAGCGGGAAATTAAATCACTGCGCAATCGGTTCATTTTCGCTACCGCTATTGGTTTACTGATTCTGGGATTGGGGTTCGGCCCGTCCTTTATCGGCAAACCCTACCTGCTCTGGGCGCTGGCCACTCCGGCGCAGTTCTGGGCAGGTTGGCGGTTTTATCGCGGGATGTGGGGGGCATTGAGGCACAGGACGGCGGATATGAATACCCTCATCGCCGTTGGCACATCAGCCGCCTATGTTTACAGCGTTCTGGCGGTGATTTTCCCAGGGTTTTTCGCCGCCGGCGGGCTGGAGCCGCATCTCTACTTTGATACTTCGGCGATGATCATCGGATTGATTCTTCTGGGTCGCTTTCTGGAAGCGAGAGCCAAGGGGCAGACCTCGGAAGCAATCAAGAAGCTAATCAGACTGCAGCCAAGGACGGCACTGGTAATTCGCGATGGCGAAGAAATGGAAATACCGGCTGAAGAAGTCCAGGTGGGCGACTTGATAACGGTCAGGCCCGGAGAAAGAGTCCCGGTAGATGGTATTGTGAATCAGGGCTATTCCAGCGTTGATGAGTCCATGATTACCGGCGAGAGTATCCCGGTGGAGAAAAAAGTGGGCGATAAGGTTATCGGGGCAACCATAAACAAAACAGGCAGCTTTCAATTTAAGGCGACAAAAGTTGGCAAGGATACTATGCTGGCGCAAATCATTCGACTGGTTGAAGAAGCGCAGGGAAGCAAGGCACCGATACAGCGTCTGGCGGATATCATCGCCAGTTATTTTGTACCGATCGTGATCGGCATTGCACTGGTCACGTTTATCACCTGGTATTTTGTGGGGCCAGCCCCGGCTTTCACCTTTGCCCTGCTCAATTTTATCGCCGTATTGATTATTGCCTGCCCCTGTGCTCTGGGGTTGGCAACGCCAACGGCCATAATGGTCGGTACCGGAAAAGGCGCGGAGAACGGGATTCTTATCCGGAGCGCGGAAGCCCTGGAAAGAGCACACCGGATAAACACTGTCCTGCTGGATAAAACCGGCACGCTGACGCAGGGCAAGCCGCTGGTAACTGAAATAATCGCTGCCGAATCTTTTTCTGAAGAAGATGTACTGCGTCTGGCAGCATCAGCCGAACGCCGGTCCGAACACCCGCTCGCCGAGGCCATCGTTCGGGCGGCTTCCGACAGAAAATTAAAACTGCAATCGGTTACTGGCTTCAGGGCTATTCCCGGGAAAGGCGTGGAAGCTTCGGTTGGTGGCAAAAAGCTTATCCTCGGCAACTTGGTGCTGATGAAGGATAAAAAACTGGCCTTGAATGGACTTGAGAAGGAAGCTGGCAGGCTCTGGGAAGAGGGCAAGACGGTGATGTTTCTCGGTATGGACGGCAAGGTGATAGGGATCGTGGCGCTGGCTGATACACTCAAACCTGGTGCCCGGGAGGCGGTTGGAGCTCTGCACCGACTGGGGATTGAGGTGGCCATGCTCACCGGAGACAACCGGCGCACCGCCGAGGCCATTGCCAGGGAAGCGGATATCGACCGCGTCATTGCCGAAGTGCTGCCAGAACATAAAGCTCAGGAGGTTAAGAAATTACAGGGTGAAGGCAAAGCGGTGGCCATGGTCGGTGATGGCATCAACGACGCTCCGGCACTGGCCCAGGCTGACATTGGTGTCGCCATCGGCACGGGCACTGATGTTGCCATTGAGGCCGCCGACATTACTCTCATCAGCGGTGACCTATCGGGTATAGTGAATGCCATATATCTGAGCAAGCGCACCCTCAGAACGATAAAACAGAACCTTTTCTGGGCCTTCGCCTACAATACGTCCCTCATTCCCGTGGCTGCCGGCGTGCTCTTCATCGCTTTTGGGCGCACTGGTGTGCCATCAGGACTGCATTTTATTCTGGGTGATTACGGTTTTTTGAACCCGATATTGGCAGCCGCGGCCATGGCAACCAGTTCGCTGACTGTTGTCTTTAACTCACTGCGATTGAGGCGGTTCAAGCCTGCCAGATTGACCGATATGAACGAAGGAGGAGAGCCGATGGCCATCGATCCGGTCTGCAAAATGGAAGTGAAAGAAAGTGAAGCTGCCGCAACATCGGAGTACCAGGGCGAAAAATATTATTTCTGCGCTGTAGCCTGCCAGAAGACCTTTGACCAGAACCCCGAGAAGTATATGGCTGAAGAGAAGAAATAGACTGGCTGACATGGTGGTGGTGATAGGGTTATAATGCCTTAGAAATCCATGTCATTTATTGGCAGACTGCTGAGAAATCACAATTTCAGCCTCTATCTGCACTGTCTTCGGTATTCTGCGCCTCGTGTGGCTGGGATTCCACTATAGAAAGAGGGGTTAAGCAAACTGAGCCTATGAAACACTGTGCTGAATTATTTCCAGGTTACAGCTCTGATTTTCCCGGCACCACTGCTGGCATTTCTCTGCCCATTCTTTCTGCTCATAGGCAAGGCCACATTCTTCACAGACGAATAGAACTTTACCCTTTTTCTCTACTTTTTTGACCATCATTCCTCACAAATTGAAACACGCTCGCTACTTCCTCACTCGCGATGATTTCTAGGTCAATCTCTGTAAGTAGCGGTGCGCCTGAAGAGCCGCTTTGGCGCCCTCGCCGGCGGCGATAATTATCTGCTTTTCCGGCACATCGGTGACATCGCCGGCGGCGAAAAGCCCAGGTAGCGATGTCTCATTGCGCGGTGTAACCGTGACTTCACCCCATTTATTGAGCTTGACCAGCCCTTGAACGGCATCGGAGTTGGGCACCAACCCAATTTCTATGAAAACCCCGCCAACTGCCAACTCCTTCTCCTCTTCGCTCTTTATGTCTTTGATACGAATACTCTCGACGAGTCCCTGACCTTTTATCTCAATGGGTTCGTGTTCAAGAAATATCGTCAGGTTTTTGGCATCTTTAAGCTGATTAGAGAGAACAGGATCGCTGGTGAACGGGGTCAGTGAAATAAGATTGACATGCTCGGCGATTTTTAACAGGTCAAGAACCGCTTCAAGTGCCGAGTTGCCACCCCCCACCACGGCCACCCTCTGCCCGGCGAATACCGGGCCGTCACAGATGGCACAGTAGGAAACGCCTCTGCCGGTTAGCTCCGTCTCCCCCGGTACATTCAGCTTCCTTGGCTTTTTCCCGGTAGCGAAGACAACGGTCTTACTCTGATATCTGTCACCGTCTTCGGTAATTGCCTCAAATCCATTTTTTATCTTTTTTAATTGCCTGATCTTATCACCAATCTTTTGGTCAATGGGGAACTGCTCGACCTGCGTCAGAAATTTGTTGATTAGCTCCGGCCCTTCGATGAACTGATAACCCAGGTAGTTCTCAATACCCAACGTAGTATTGATCTGCCCGCCGGTATCCCCACTAAGGAGCAGCGTCTTTAGTTGTTTTCGCGCCGCATAAACCCCCGCCGCCAGCCCGGCCGGGCCCCCGCCGATAATCATTAAGTCGTGCATCGCTGCCCCTTCACGCCTTTAACTTATCTGTTCGGCTAAAGCTCACGAAAGCAGGCTATCCAGTTTCTTCTGGTTGAAGCCGATTACTATATCATCACCAACAACAATTACCGGGACGCCCATCTGCTTTGATTTCTCAATCATTTCCTTGGTCTTCTCCCGGTCTTCGGCTACGTTATAGTCTGTAAAAGCTATGCCCTTCTGGGTCAAATAATCTTTGGCCCTTTTGCAGTACGGGCATGTAGGTGTTGAGTAAATGGTTACTTTTTTAGCGGCCATTTCCCCCTCCTCTGTGATTAACTGATTCAACTCTATACTATATTATTTTTAACGTGTTTATTATATCATAAGCAGTAGACGGGTATTTGTATGTGATATATGTCATATTCGCGCTGAGGGGCAATACTGTAAATTGAATAGAATTTGTGTGATAAATCTCAGGTTCACGTGGAGGAATTGAACCATGGCAACCGAACAGGACGCAGCACTGAAAGGATTGAAGACGGCGATTCAGATGGAGATTGACGGCAAGCAATTTTATCTGAAGGCAAGTCGGGAAAGCAGCAACGAGGCAGGAAAGAAATTACTGGAGTCGCTGGCGGCCGAGGAGGATATTCACCGTCAGAAATTCGAGGAGATATTCGAATCCATCCGGGATAAAAATGCCTGGCCGAGAGTGGATTTCAAACCAGATGGGGGCAGCAGCCTCAGAACACTGTTCTCCAGAGCCACCGGACAGGTTGGAAAATCCGTCAGGGCATCGGATAGCGAACTGGACACCGTTCAAACCGCCGTGGGTATGGAAAGCAAGACCTACGATTTCTATATGAGCCAAAGCCAGTCTACTCTCTATCCGGCGGCGCGTGATTTTTACGAAGCTCTGGCCTCACAGGAGAGAGAGCACCAGCTTATCCTTGTCGATTATTATGAATACCTGAAAAACCCGGCTGCCTGGTTTGTCCATTCAGAGCATCCCTCTCTGGACGGTGTCTAAGATAAGAAAAATATAGGTTAAAAGATGGCTATGGGAGAGTGATGGTGTTATGAAGCCTAGAGAAATAAAACCGGGCGTTTACTGGGTGGGGGCTGTGGACTGGGATAGGCGACTTTTTGACGCGCTGATACCTCTTCCCGATGGAACCAGCTACAACTCCTATCTAATTCAGGGCAGTGAAAAGACGGCTTTAATCGACACCGTGGATGCTGCCATGCCTGATGTTCTGCTGAATAATCTAAAGCAGCTAGGAGTTGACCGCATCGATTATGTGGTCACCCACCACGCCGAGCAGGACCATTCCGGTGCCCTACCCGCCGTACTGGACAGATATCCAGAGGTAAAAGTTGTCTGCACACCCAAGTGCCAGGACATGCTGGTGGATTTAATGCTGGCTCCAGAGGAGCGAATCGTAGCTGTCGAGGACCGGGAAACGATATCCCTGGGCAATCGGACTCTGGAGTTCATCCATGCACCGTGGGTGCACTGGCCGGAGACCATGGTGACCTACCTGCGGGAAGAAAAGATACTGTTCTCCTGCGACTTCTTCGGCTCCCACCTGGCGACCAGCGACCTTTTTGTCACTGATGAAGGGCAGCTGTATGAAGCGGCCAAACGTTACTACGCTGAGATAATGATGCCGTTCCGCACCATCATACAGAAAAACCTGGAGGCGGTGAAGAACTATGCCATTGACATCATTGCCCCCAGCCACGGGCCACTGCATGACCGACCCGAGTTCATAACGAAAGCCTATCATAGCTGGGCATTCGATGACCCGAAAAACATTGTTGTTTTACCTTATATATCAATGCACGGCAGCACCCGTAAGATGGTCGAGCACTTTGTTGGGGCGCTCGTGCAGCGGGGGGTTACGGTAAAACAGTTTGACCTGGCCGGCACCGACGTGGGCAAACTGGCCATGGCGCTGGTTGATGCCGCGACGGTGGTTCTGGGTACGCCCACCGTCCTGGTTGGCCCACATCCCAATGTCGCGCATGCTGCTTTTCTGGCCAACGCGCTCCGACCCAATATCAAATTCGTATCCATCATTGGCTCCTATGGCTGGGGAGGCCGGGCGGTGGAACAGCTAAGCGCTATGATTCCAAATCTTAAGGTGGAAGTTCTGGAACCGGTAATCTGCAAGGGATTCCCAAAAGAATCGGACTTCAAGGCACTGGACAATCTGGCAGATGCCATTGCCGTCAAACATAAAGCGAATAATTACGTCTAATTACTGCCGGGAGGGCTGTTATGGACAAAAACAAAATCATTGAGTTGCTGAACAAAGACCTTCAGGATGAGCACGGCGCCATCATACAGTATCTGAACCACGCCTATGGAATAGGTGAAGGCGAGATGGCCTGTGAAATCGAGGCCACTGCCCGGGATGAGATGCGCCATCTCGACTGGCTGGCAGAGGCAATTGTTGAACTCGACGGAGTTCTCAGCCTGGAGAGAGGCACCATGCGTATGGGCGGCACGCAGGTTTCCGAATGGATGCAGAACAACGTGGTTCTGGAAGAAGGGGCCATAAAGCAGTACCAGGAGCATATCAGTCTCATTGACGACCCCAGGATAAAGCGCCTGCTGCAGCGCATCCTCTCTGATGAAGAAGCGCATCACGGCAGTTTCTCGCACTTCGTCGAAAAAGCAAAGCGAGCAGGAGCTAAGGATATCCGAGGCGAACGGCAGGATAAGGCAGCCAAAACGCTGAACTGGGGTATAGAGCATGAGTATACCGTTATCCTTCAGTACCTTCTGCATTCCTATATGAGCAAGAGCGAAGAGGCGAAAGAGCAACTGGCGGACCAGGCAATCAACGAAATGCAGCACCTCGGCTGGCTGGCGGAAGAACTGGCCGGTGGTGGCGGCAAACCCGATATCGAACACACCGAAGTTGACCGCTCAACCAGGCCGGTGGATATGCTCCGGGCCGATATTAAAATCGAAAAAGAAGTGGCCGATGCCTACGATAAGGCGGGCAAAGAGACCGATGATGCCGGTCTGAAAAAGCTTCTCTTCCGCATCCGGGACAATGAGCTCTACCACATTGACGTGTTCAATGACCTTCTGGAGGAAGCAGAGGGTAAATAAGTGATTGATTTCGTTCTCTCACCGAAAAAGGAAACGCAGCATGCCAGATGAATTAAGTGATTTACTCGATACGGCTATCTATAAGGAAATCGCCTCACAGGCTGTCTATGAAGCGGCGCAACAGAAGACTGACGACCCCGGAGCTAGAGAGCTCCTGAAAGAACTTGCCCGGCAGGAAGTCAAGCATGCCGAAAAACTGAAGAACCTCAAGCAAAAAGGCCTGGCAAAGCAGCTGTGGCATCAGGAAAAGATAACCGACCTTAAAATCAGCGATTATTTAACCGGCGGCGCGACTCTGGAAGGCGCCGGTCTGCAGGACACGCTCATCTTCGCCATGAAACGCGAGGATGAGTCGGTGGACTTTTACCGTAAAATGATGGGCATGATGCGGGCGGAAGAAGCCAAACAGCTTTGTGCCGGTCTGGCAAATGAGGAACTCGGGCATAAAATGCGCCTGGAAATCCTCTACGACCAGTTATTCTACGGGGGTGAATAAGTCAAACGTTGAAGAAAAAGCCCTCCAGCATAGAAAGCAGAATACTGAGGGAATTTCGCAACATAGCTGTGGTCGGGCTGTCTGCCAGCTCGGAACGGCCCAGCTACAGGGTAGCCAGCTACCTTGCCGAACAAGGCTACAATATCATTCCGGTTAACCCGAATACTCAGGAGGTACTGGATAAGACGAGTTATCCAGACCTGGGTTCCATACCGGAGAAGGTAGATGTGGTGGAGGTATTTCGGCGGCCTGAAGACGTTATGCCTGTGGTTGAAGAGGCCATAAAAATTGGGGCCAAAGCGGTATGGATGCAGGAAGGAATTGTAAACGAAGAGGCTGCAGCCAGGGCCAGAGGCGCGGGACTGCTCGTCGTTATGGACAAATGTATGCTTAAAGAACACCGACGCCTGATTCAGGAACAGAATAACTAATCTATCAGGGAGATAAAGCGATGGCAGTTCAATTATCGCTACGAGATGTTCTGGACAAAGCCATTCAGAAGGAAATTGAGTCGCAGCGATTATATACCGGTTTAAGCCAGAAAGTTAAAGACAACTCCGCCAGAACCGTCTTTCAAGACCTGGCCAGGCAGGAACTGGAACACAAACAACGCATAGAATCTCTCTATACTGAGGTTGCTTTTCCCCAGACCGATGGCGGTTAAGATTTGAAATGTGATGCCACCCGATTTTCCCTGATAATGCAATGATATAATGCTCTGATCTTACAGTTGACCAGGTTTTTACCACCTAGATTTTCAAATTCAGGTAATTGAATACATGAAAGATATATTAAAAGGAGGGGCGCGCAGATGGTGAATAAAGTAACTATCGGTCTATTGGTTCTTCTGCTGTTTTTTGTCGGTGGGTTCGGTTATTACACTTACACATTTCAGCAGCAGGTAAATATGATGAGAGTGGAGCTGAACACCTTCCAGAATGAGCAGGCCGCACGCACGGAGGCGATACAGAGCGAAATAATGTCCCTGAACAACGAACTGCGGGCTGGACTTGATAATCTGGGCGCTGAAATAGACAAAAACATTGCTCACTCAGTTGACCTCGAGGATAAGGTTGGCGCCAGCCTGGCCGTGATTGATACTCTGGAACAAAGAGTGGGCGGCAACCTTGAAGAAATTGCTAGCCTAAAACAGGAGTTAACAGAAGCGGCTGAGATTGCCGGGCCGGTTATGAATACCCCTAAGGTATACCAGAAGGTTAGTCAAGCTGTCGTTAGAATCAGCAATGGACAGGGAACGGTAGGGTCCGGTTTTATCTATAGCTCTGAAGGCCATGTGCTGACTGCGCATCACGTTATCGATAAACTGGATGAAATATATGTCATCATTCCTGACGGAAAAGTATTCCCTGCCGATGTGGTTGGTTCCTGCGCTTTCAGCGACGTGGCAGTTTTAAAAATTGATGCTATACCCGGCGCCGAACTGCCCACCATGTCTGATTCCAGCAAGATAAAGGTTGGCGACCCCGTGGCTGCCATCGGGAGCCCCTTTGATCTGGCTGAATCATTAAGCACCGGTATTATCAGTCAAATGGACCGTTTTGCCGATATAGAATACGATGGACAAACGCGCTGGGTGGCAAATCTTATACAGTTTGACGCCGCGGTTAATTTCGGCAATTCCGGGGGGCCACTTTTCGACTCTGACGGAGGTGTTATCGGGCTGGTCATTGCTCGTGTAGGACCTGAAGAAGGCGATGGTATCTACTATGCTGTTTCCTCAAACAAGGTAAGGCGTGTCGCTGATTCCATTATCGCCCAGGGCTACTTTGACTACCCGTGGCTGGGCATTGGTATTTCTGACTTGACGCCGCAACAGGTGCAGGATATAGGCCTGGAGTCCATCAAGGGTGTACTGGTCACTCAGATAGTGCCCGACAGCCCGGCCAAGGTAGCCGGAGTTCAGGTTGATGATGTCATTATTGCTATTGATAGTACAGAGGCCGGAAACGTAGCGGAGTTTACTTCATATTTGGGAGAATATAAGAGTCCTGGGGAATCCACAACGCTCACAGTCATCAGGGACACCGTCACGATTGATATATCGCTGGAAATTGGTCTGCGGGAATGATAAATGTAAAATCAGGCCTGCTCCGTTGGTTCCCTTTTTCTTTAAAAAATTAAATCAACCTGATGTTAAATTGTCTCCATCGGTCGGTAAACGTATTCACCTTGCTTACCGAGAGTTAGTGAGTTATAATTATCGGCAACTGAAAGGTAGGTTTCTTGGTGAAAGCGATACTGCTGGCAGCTGGTGCAGGCACGAGATGTTATCCGTTTACGTATCTTACCCCCAAGCTGTTTCAACAGGTAGGTGGCATACCCCTTATAGAATACATGCTCTCATGGTTTCACGGGACGCCGGAAATTGATGAGCTGTACATCGCAGTGCGAGACAATACCATAGCCGCCACACTGGAAAGCTACGTTGATAAGAGAAAACAATATGTTGACCGAATCCTGCGTTTATTCCACAAGCTGGGCTATCAGGTCGAATACACTAATCCAGACTTTGCCATACGGGTTATTCAGGCCAACGGCTGGGGAACGGGCGGAGACCTGCGCTGTGCCCTCGACCAGATAGTGGCCAGAGGTTCTCCGGGAGATGATTTCCTGGTTTGTTACACGGACTATATTATCAATAGAGCCATGCCTGACGGTACAATTTCCCTGCAAATGAATTTGTCCGACATCATTGAGTATCACTATCGCTGTAAAAAAGCGCTGGGAACCGTGATGACAATGGCCTTTGTGGTCGTGGAAAGAGAGGCAGCCACCAGATTCGGTGTTGGTAAGCTCGAGGAGCTCAATGGCGTTAAAGTTGTTCGGGGATTTATGGAAAAGCCAGACATCAAAGAAATCACCGAAGAGCCAGCGATAAATGCGGGGATATGTGTTTTCAACAGCCAGTTTATTCTTCCCAACCTGGACAAATTTTTACCAGGGAAACCGGACACAGGCCTGGAAAGAAATCTTATCGAACGGCTGGCTAGAGAAGAAAAGCCAATGGTGGCCGCTTACCTTCTGAACCTTGACGCCTGGTTTGATGTGGGGACATTGGAGCAGCTAGTTCAAGCAAACATTCTTATCGCCTCGAAGAAAGAGCCGTAATGAAAAAAGTAGTTGTTACCGGCGGTGCCGGTTTTATAGGCTCTCATCTGACGGAGGAACTGGCCGTACAGGGTTGTGCGGTAGTTGTTCTGGATGACTTTTCTACTGCCAGTGACGAGAACATCGCCAGCCTGCAACAAAAAGAAAACGTAGAGCTTGCACAGGGAAGCATAACCGACCTCCCCCGGCTGCAAAAACTTTTCGAGGGCGTCGACTACGTGTTCCATCAGGCGGCTATGGCCCGGGTTCCCCGCAGCATAGAAGATCCCCTGACGGTAAACCAGGTTAATATCACCGGTACACTTAATGTTCTGCTGGCCGCGCGGGATAACAGCGTGAAAAAGGTAGTATTTGCCTCGTCGTCCTCAGTATATGGAGATACGTCAGTGCTGCCGCAGCACGAGGACTTGATGGCCAATCCGCTTTCACCATACGCCCTGACCAAACTGGCCGGTGAATATTACTGCACTATTTTCAGACAGATATACGGGTTAGCCACCGTTTGTTTGCGATATTTCAATGTCTATGGCCCCGGGCAGTCTCCTCATTCTCAGTACGCCATGGTCATTCCGGCTTTCATCGACCATGTGGCACGCAATCTGCCGCCCGTCATACATGGTGATGGGGAGCAGAGTCGGGATTTTACCTTCATTCAGGACGTGGTGCAGGCCAATATACTGGCTGCCAAAAGTACTGCTGAAGGTATCTACAATATTGGCAGTGGCCGTAGTATCACGATAAATCAACTGGCCGAGAAAGTCATCAAGCTTATGCAGAAAGACCTGAAGCCGATTCATGAAAAAGGCAGGCTTGGTGACGTGAAACACGCCCTGGCTGATATTACCCGGGCGAAATCATTCGGCTATGAGCCGGAGTGGAGCCTGGAGGATGGTTTGAAGATGGTGGCTCCCTCCTATACACATGATTAAAATATTTAGGAAAATTCATTAGTATCTGTAACAGATTTCTCACAGCAAATTATCTAAGATGCTATTTCCCTCTGAGTTTAAACACGGAAATAGTCAACCCTGATACAGTGGTTGATTTAAGGAGTCGGTCGGATCAATATTGATTATGATTTTTCTAATTATTAATTAAAGGTCATCCTTTTATTCACTCTTTATAGAAAATAATGGGAGGAAGGAATGAAAACATCTATATCTGTAATAGGCGCAGGTTATGTGGGATTGGTAATCGCAACCTGTTTAGCGGAATTAGGCAATGAAGTCACACTTATAGATATAGATGAGCTTAAGGTCAATTCTATACGTAATGGAGTTTCACCGATTTACGAGGAAGGATTGGATGATCTTCTACGTAAGGTTAATATGCAGGTAACTACCGACTATGAAAAAACATTAACATCAAGAATAATCATGTTATGCTTAGGTACACCGTCAGATGAAAGTGGCGTCAACCTGAATTATATATCGGAAGCATCAACTAAACTGGCTGGCATACTGAAAAGACGACAGGACTATTCTGTTATCAATATAAAAAGCACCATTGCCCCGGGTACAACAGAAGGGCTGATTATTCCCTCTCTAGAAAAATCGGGGAAGAAGGCTGGTAAGGATTTTGGAGTCTGCATGAGTCCAGAATTTTTAAGAGAGGGAAAAGCGATAAACGATTTCATGAACCCAGCACGTATAATTGTAGGAGAGCACGACAGGACTTCTGGAGATGTACTTTGCCAACTCTACGAACATTTCAGTGCTCCCGTTATGCGTACTAGCATTAAAACTGCTGAGATGATAAAGCTCGCATCGAATGCCTTTTTAGCCACTAAGATTTCCTTTATTAATGAAATTGGCAATATATGTAAGCAACTAGGCATAGATGCATATGACGTAGCTAAAGGCATGGGTTTTGATGACCGTATTGGCAATAAGTTTTTAAACGCCGGCGTTGGTTTTGGTGGCTCTTGTCTTCCCAAAGACCTTAAGATGCTCATAGCCAAAGCACAAGAGATAAGCTACGAACCCAAAATCTTGGAAGAAGTACTAAAATTGAATGATGAACAAGTGGTACGGATGTTAGACTTGCTTAAGAAGCATGTCCAACTGAAGGGCGCGAAAATAGGTCTTTTGGGGCTGGCATTCAAGTCCGGGACAGATGACGTGAGAGATTCCAGAGCTATAGGCATCGTCGGCGCTTTGCTGAAAGAAGGAGCTATTGTTAAAGCATATGACCCACTTGCGGTTAAGAATTTTAGCCAAATTTTTCCCCAAATAGAATACGTGACTATAGAGCAGGTTTTGAATTCCGATGCCATTCTTATTCTTGTCGAGTGTGAAGAGTTTAACAAATTGGACTATAAAGGAAGAATCGTTATTGATGGCAGAAGAGTAGCCAAAGCAAGAGAAGCCGGAATATATGAAGGGATATGCTGGTAAAAAACTCAGGTGCAAATGCAACGAATATCAAACTCTAAAAAAACAGAACTAATACGCCGGGTGCTGAGGATTCTAATGTGGTTAGATAATTTCTACTACAAGAGTGTCTCCAGATTGGCCACAGCAGCCGAGGGAGGGACTCATCCCAAACACCGGCTAACCAAATATCATCAATTTTTCGTTGATAACGTTAGCACCACTGATGCCATATTGGACATAGGGTGTGGCGACGGATTTCTTACTTACGATCTGGCCAAAAAGGTAAGGAATATCACAGCAATAGATATTAATAAAGATAACATTGAGTTTGCTAGAAGGAATTATAACCGGGAAAACATAAAGTATTTGTATGGAGATGCCACCCGATTCAATTTCAAAGAAAGATATGATGCTATTATCCTATCGAATATGCTGGAACACATAGACAAAAGGATTGATTTCCTGTCAAAGATTAGAAAACTGGCGGATACATTTCTGATTCGAGTTCCCCAACTCAATAGAGACTGGCTAACTTATTACAAGATCGAGCTAGGAGTTGAGCATCGCCTCGACCCAACACACAAAATAGAATATACGATGGCAAGCCTTTCCCAGGAACTGAAGCAAGCTGGGATGAGCATCAAAAGAGCTTCCGTCCAATTCGGAGAAATCTGGGCTGTTGTTGGGCGTTTGAAATGAGGTTTCAACCATTAAGAGGCAGAATTGATAAACAGAATAGTATGGGCACCACTATTGTGATGAAAAAGTAATTTTCAGCGGAATCATGAATTGTTGTCAGTATATGTTAAAGGTTACCCCCCCCCCACGCAATTTTAAAAATTTCCACCAACCTTAGCCGAAACCACGCCACTTAGCCCCAGTGATTGAAAGGGCCTCTATCCAGTTTGGGGAGATTTGGGCACTTGTAAAAGGGGGATTATGGTGAAAAAACTGCGAAGATTCGGAAATATTAGCAGAGACACCTGGGATGCTTTGGCAAAAGAAGACGCAATGTTTTATATCCTAACGGATAAAAACAAAAAGGGTGATAGATGGAACTTAGACGAGTTTTTAGAAACTGGTCGAGATCAATGGCAGCAGTTTAAGAATTTTCTATCCCACTATGGACTTGAACATGTATATTCAACAGAAGGCATCGCAATTGACTTAGGATGTGGGACTGGACGTCTTACTATAGCAATGAGCAAAGATTTTGAACGAGTAATAGGGATAGATGTTTCTAAGGGTATGATTGAAAAAGCGAACATTAATAAGAGCACGCTAGAGGTTAAGAACTGTGAGTTCCTTATAAACAATGGCGTGGATTTGTCAAACATCTCCGATCAGTCCGCCGATTTTTGTTTCAGTTACCTGACTCTTCAACATTGTCCTTCAAGGAGCCAAGTTTTACATTACGTTCGAGAATTCTCAAGGGTGCTAAAACCAAACGGAGTAGCTTTATTTCAATTTAGAGTTGCCCCTACCTGGTTTATCTATTTTAGGCTTATTATCTCCAGAACAAAAACAAAACTGCTGGGCAGGCTGCTCAAAAAAGAGGATAATTACGCCAATCTAGATGCTTTCGCAGGCAACTGGGTCCCTTTAATTCAGGCTTACAGAGGGATTTCTAAACATTTTCAGGCTTTTTATCTAGTTCAAACTCCCGTAGAGTTGTATAAGAACAGGTTTTGGGACCTGAGTAATGAAGTTGAAAGATGGAAAAGGAGCTTTTGGTTGTGTATAAAATAGATAAGGCGGAAGGAAATTCGGAATCATGGTATCTAGTCTGGAGAAATCTGGGCTGTGGCTAAGAGATTAACATGAAATATCAAGTACTAAAAGATAAAACTCTTGCCCTGGTTTTCACTGCCGGGGTCTCTCTGAAGCTATGGCATGAGACGGGCATGATCGAGCGGGAAGTAGCGATATATAACGAATTGAGCAAGTATTTTAAAAACATATATTTTTTCACCTACGGTACAGAAGATTTCAAATTTAAAAGCTATCTTGCTGACAACATAACGATTATTTCAAAGAAATATATTAAAAACGATCTCCTCTATTCTTTCCTGCTTCCATTTATCCATTATAAAATATTTAAAAAAGTCGATATCCTTAAAACCAATCAGATGCTCGGCTCCTGGAGTGCAGTTGTAGCCAAACTGATTTATAGGAAAAAATTGGTGGCCAGAACAGGATATATGTGGTCTATTCATCTTGGCAAGGAAAACGCCAAACGCTGGCGGAGGATATTAAGTAAAAATATAGAGAAGCTGGTTTATAGACTGGCAGATTCGGCTGTAACGAGCTCTCAAACAAATTTTGAATATGTTGAGCATTACTACAACCCACGTGACCATATACTTATCCCTAATTATGTTGAGACCGACGTTTTCAAACCCCTAAATATGGCTAAGAAAAAAGGTTCAATTTGTTTCGTTGGAAGGCTGACCAGCCAGAAAAATCTCTTAGCTTTGTTTGAGGCTTTAAATGGCTTGCCATATACTATTGACCTTATTGGCTCGGGGGAACACGAGGAGAAATTAAAAGAATTTGCCAGGGAAAATAAGACTGATGCCAGCTTCTTAGGTAATGTCCCAAACCATGATTTGCCTGCAATCTTAAATCAGCATGAGCTTTTTATTCTACCCTCTTTGTATGAAGGAATGCCAAAGACATTATTAGAGGCGATGGCGTGTGGACTGGCTGTCATAGGAACTAATATTGATGGAACAAAGGAAGTAATAAAACATGGAAAAAACGGCATCCTATGCGAGACTGATCCAAAATCAATTAGAGAAGCTATCGCACGCGTCATAGAAGATGAAGGATTAAAACAGACGCTTGGGAAAAATGCAAGAAAAACCATAGAACAGAGGTTCTCCTTAGAAAAACTGACTGATAAAGAACTGGGCCTGTATATGAAGTTATTGATATAGATGGTTAGGAAGATGTTTGATCTGGTAAAAAGCAAAGTAAGTGAATACACTAAGAGATACCAGATAGACCTCGCTTATGTCATAAAAAATGAATTCTGGGTATATCTGAGATTAGGTACTTCGCTGATTACCGGGCTTGCTGTTTCAGTTGTCTTCGCTCGACTAGCCTCAAAAGAGGTCTTTGGCCAATTTAATTTTATGCTGGCAATTTTGGCAATAGTTTCCATTGTCTCAATGCCCGGTTTGAACGCTGCTATCCTACGCTCAACCGCCAGAGGTAATGAGGGAAATTATAAACAAGCGGTGAATAAAAGGTTTTTATGGAGCTTTCTTGGTATCCCAGCACTCCTAGCCGTTGGTGCCTATTATTACTACTATAATACTCAAATAATTGGCATCTGCCTAATGATATCTAGTATTTTCTTTCCCTTAGTTTTTGCTCTAAACACATGGGATAGCTTTCTAGCCGGGAAAAAGAGGTTTGACCTAACGGCACGATATGGAATGGTCCAGTCCAGTATTAGTGCTGTTGCCATAATCGGCATACTTTTCTTAAATGCAAACCACTTAGTTCTTATATTCGCTATACATCTTATTATTACCTCCCTCCTCGCTTGTCTATTTTACTGGAGAAGTCTGAAATATATTGAAAATAAGATAAAGGACGATGAATTCATAAGATATGGATATTTCCTGACTACGACAAACATAACAGGGGTTTTGGCCCAACACGTTGATAAAATTTTGATAGGAATTCTCCTGGGAGCTCCGCAACTGGCTATTTATACTATTGCAATAATAATTCCAACCAAGATAAAAGACATGGCAAAAATGTTCTGGTCTCCATTTCATCCAAAAATCAGCGAGCAGGGAACTAGCATAGGGGAGGTCCAAAACAAGATAAAGAGGCTTCTTTTACCCTTAAGCCTAATGGTCCTGGGGGGTTCGCTGCTATACTGGCTATTTATAGATGACATTATACTTCTATTCTTCAGCAACAAATATATAGAATCGATAAAATTTGCAAAAATACTACTCCTAATGATATTAGCATCAATCCCTGCCTCATTTTTGGGAACATTTGCTATCGCCAAGAAGACAACAAGGTCAATTATCTTAGGCTATCATATTTCGCCATTTCTGAAGCTTCTTATTATGTTCGGCTTCATATATCAATGGGGGGTCTGGGGTGCAGTCTGGGGGTTAAACCTGAATGTAGCTGTTCAGGCATTGTTACTTTGGACTGGCATAGGAAGCGACGAGAGGTCATTAGAATGAGAATCTTTTTGTTTGGCAGAGATAACATTGGTTGGTCCATTGATCATGATAGGAGATATACTGAGGCATTCTTAAGAGAAATTGGTCATACAATAACTCCTAATCTCCTAAGGGCAGATGTTGTTCACTCGGTATGGTGGGATTTACTATTGAGTTATCGGGTTTACCCGCTGCGCTGGAAGAAGATCATCGCGGTTATTACTCACGAGATAAACACTGATAGTACTGAGTTTCTAAAAGCAAAAAAATTTGTCAATTTATGGATAGCGCCAAGCCAAGCGACTTTTGAGAAGTTGAAACACACTGGTGTCGATGTGAAATATCAACCCTTCTACGTCGATGAAAATATTTTCCGCAAACTCAATATCAGCAAAGAGGAAATAGCTCGAGAATTAAGTATTGACTATGCGCTATTGGCAAATAAATTAGTGATAAGCTCCTATCAAAGGGATTCACTAGGAGCAGACCTCAGCAAACCAAAATGGCAAAAGGATCCCGGCCTGCTCATCAATATCCTTTCTAAATTGCCTAAAGATCAATTCATACTGCTGCTGACAGGTCCAAGGCGACACTGGATCATAAATCAATGTAAGAGGCTACACATTCCGTATTATTACTATGGCGAGGAACCAAAAGGACTAAAGGATGATATTAGGCGGAATACGTTTGATAAGAATACTATCAATAAGTTATATAATTTGACTGACTTATGCATTGTATCATCTAGGAGTGAAGGTGGACCAAAAGCCGTATTAGAATCTGCTTTCACCATGACTATGATCTTAAGCACAAATGTAGGCCTTACGCCCGATTTTCTTAAGCCATGGTGTATTTATGAGACAGAGGACGAAGCAATATCTAAAATAGAACAAATTATGAAAGGAAAGGATACTTCGGCCTTTCTGAAATCTAATTATCAAAAAACTCTTAGCGTTGCATCTTACAAGCCAGTACTGGATAAATGGAAAGTAATATATGAATACTTTAAAGATACATATCTCCTATGATTCCATTTAGAACAACCGACAAGATAATAATAATCCCAATGAGGGGTATTTATTAGAATGGTTAATAAGATTTTTTACGCATTGTCCAATATTAACAAAGTGCTTAATTATATTAATTTGAAGAAGGACGTATTAAGCAGAAATAAAAAACCAAGCAGTTATCCTTTTCAGGTTGTAATGAGTTTAAGTAATACTTGTGATCATTCATGTCCAATTTGTTCGGTAAATAATCTTGAAAGAGCTGAATTTAGGAGAGTAAAAAATCAAATACCACTAGAACATATAAAAATATTTTCTGAAATTTTTGAAAAAGCTGTAAGTTGCACATTTGCGGGTTTTATCGGTGAGTCCATTCTTAATCCTGAGTTTGATACAATAATCAGGTATTTGAAATCTAAATTTGATCTGAAGTTGAATGTTTCTACTAATGGATGGGGAATGAATGAACAGGTGCAGAACACCATGCTAGACATTGGTTTCGATTCTGTGTCTTTCTCGATACATGCCGCTACACCGGAGACACATAGAGTATTGCAAGGAAGTGACTTCAACAGAGTAATGGAACATCTGCAACGCCTTCAATCAGAAAAGAGGCGAAGAAATTTGTTGAAACCTCACGTTAGCATCGAATATGCTCTCAATAAAAAAAACATTCACGAAACCAAAAAGATGCTCGACATAGCATGTCGATTAAAAGTAGATAGATTCAATATTTATCATTATCATGATTATGGTTTTAGTGGAATAGAGCTTAATTCCGAACCGGAATTTGCTAACAAAATGATTGATGATATTTATAGATATGCAGAGGAAAAGGGGGCAACAAATATTTTACCTCGAAATCCTCCCTACTATAAAACATATAAGCTTGAGAATGTGAGTTTAAAAGAAATAAAGTGTTTTCTCCCATGGTATGGGTTGCAAATGAGAAGCAGCTACTCTCATACAGATTCTTATTATGTGGGGTGCTGTAATGTATTCAATACTTTCTTATTTAACTATAAAGAACATTTAGAAACATATGGCAAGTTGGAGTTCAAGAAGATTTGGCATCATCCCGTATTCCAACATTTAAGGAATACGGTGAACACGACATCAGGAAATAAAAGGAATCCACTTTGTAAATACTGTAAAAGCAAGCAGAGAACGTACCTTAAAGCTGTAGACAACAGTGAAAATTATAGAAAGAAGCTAGAAGCCATAAATGGTTTTTTTGAATCATTTCAGGAAGAGTTTGATAATATTGAAGATATCGAAGGGTTAAAAGTATTATATACAGAAGATACTGAGTTAAAAACGTTAGCGGAGTCTTAGTGAACCTCTGAAAACGCATACTTTAGGTTAGAGTAATTGACAGTGTCAGTATATCATGTTTAGGGAATTTCTTGACTTCAGAAGACACGCTAAACAAAATACAATAGTGTGCACATGACCACTATGATGGAAAAGCTTATAGAATAGCGTTCTATAAGCCAATGCTGAATAGATGGGGAGAAATCTGTGAATACTTTGCAAGTACATATTTTATATAAATTTGTGGAAGGCCCCTGGGGTGGAGGAAATCAATTCCTAAAGGCACTGCGGGAGTATTTCAGGAAAGTGGGTATTTATTCAGAAAACCTGGGAGATGCAGACATAATTTTGTTTAACAGCCACCATTGCCTTAATGAATTATTTATAGTCAAGCAAAAATACCCAAATAAGATTCTGGTACACAGAGTAGATGGTCCCATATCCTATGTGCGAGATAAGGACAAGTGGATTGATAAAGCTATTTTTCAATTCAATGACCTTTTTGCTGATGGGACGATTTTTCAATCATGTTGGAGCCGAGAGATGAATTATGAACTTGGAGCAAAAAAATCACCATACGAAACAGTAATCATGAATGCTCCCGATGAGACAATATTTTGTCCTGAAGGAAAGAAACCGTTTAATGAGGAGACAATAAAATTGGTCGCCACCTCCTGGTCAGGGAATATCAGGCGAGGATTTGAAATATACCAATATTTGGACGAACACCTTAATTTTGATAAGTATGCGATGACATTTGTCGGTAATTCTCCAATAGAATTCAAGAATATTAGATGGATAAAACCAGTTCCGAGTAGAGAATTAGCTAACATATTGAAGGAGCATGATATTTATATCACGGCGAGTCAGAATGACCCTTGTTCCAATTCCTTAATTGAGGCTCTCCATTGTGGCTTGCCCGCTGTAGCCAGAAATGACGGTGGACATCCAGAGATCACCGGTAAAGCTGGGGTGTTCTTTAAAGATAAAAATGATGTTATTCAGGCTATTGAGAAGGTTGCTGGAGACTATAGGCATTACCAGGCTCTAATAAACGTGCCATCCCTAGATGAAATTGGACAAAAGTATTACCAGTTTGTTCAAAACATTTATGAAGAGTCTTTAAGCGGCAATTATCAAATCAAACGGGTAAATTTCTTTAGTAGAATGAACATTAGCACAAAAATCCTTGGGTGGAAGGTTCAAGATAAATTTCAAAATCTAATCGGTGGCTGAGGAATAAGGATAGTGATGCATTTTCTAACGTGGTCGTACCGAAGGATTCTATTAGATAGAGACCTTGAAAAATCGAAAAAGTACATGAAAGGCGTTACCTTGGATGTAGGTGGTGGCAGAAAAAGGGGGAGTTTTAAGGCGCCGAGCAATGCTACTTGGTTAGTCCTAGATTGTAGTAGAGAGTTTTGTCCTCACATCTTGGGTGATGCTCAAAATATACCGGTGAAGTCGAATACGGTGGATTGCGTGAAGTGCACCGAGCTTTTAGAGCACGTTGAACTTCCCGAAAGAGTTTTAGATGAGATTTCAAGGGTTTTAAAGCCAGATGGAATCTTGATTCTTTCAGTCCCTTTTAATGTTGGCGTTCATGGCGACCCTTATGATTTTCAAAGGTTTACAGACCAGAAATTGACAAGAATGCTAAAAGACAATTTTAATATCATTATACTAAAAAAACAAGGGCTCTATTTTACTGTCCTTGCTTATATGATAAGGCAGAGTGTACTGAGCTCTACGCGAAGTACAAGACTCTTCCTATACCCGCTCCTCCCGATTTTAGACCTTATTGTAAAACTGGATAATCTTACCTCGATTCGGAATTCAGAATTTATGAGCTCCTTTACAACAGGATTCTTCGTCGTAGCTACTAAAAAGGTGGGGCACCATGATTAAGGAACTCACAAGAACAGGTATCATGAATCCAGCATTTCTGCCAAATGTTCCATGTGTTAAATCGAGTTTTTCAATAACTTTAAGGAGGGAATGATTTCGCTATCATATTTGGAAGTGGCAAGTAGAGTGACCACGTCGATAAAGAGAATTTCATAGTATCACAGCTGGTATTGGTGACTCTAGTGGACGAACAAAAGGACATCAAGAGCATTTTTACTGAGAAGATCGCAAAGCATCTGTATAAATACTATTGGCAAGAATTGGGGCTAGGGGATTGGGAGAGCAAAATCCAAGATAAAATCAGCGAAGTGTCTCGAAATAAGGAAATTTTGAAGACAGTAGAATCCTTCATTGGTAGTTTGCGAGATAAAAGGGTTTTGATTGTAGGAAGCGGCTGGGGAGGTGCTTGTGTGGCCGCGAAGCATCTTCGGGCTGAGGAAGTTATAGGAATAGATATAGATGACGAGGTCAACGAAATTGGCAACCTGAGGATGCAGCTGGAGGGATACAAAGAATGTTGCTTGTATGGAGCGGCTGAACACATACCATTTGCTGATAGCTACTTTGATTATGTACATTGCTTTACGGTCCTTGAACATGTTAGTGATGTCAGGAAGTCTTTATCAGAAATAATAAGAGTTGTCAAGAGAGGAGGACATGTTTTTATTCAAGCGCCCAGTTATGTCAGACCTATTGAGAAGCATTACAAAATTCCGTATATTCCATTGATGCCAAAAAAGTTAGCCAAAATGTACCTGAGATTATTGAAACGACCGCCTAATTTTATTGACTCCATTAATTATATTTGGCCACACAGAATCAAGAAAATGCTTAGCCACATAAAAAATATCGAGGTCTATGACATAGCTGATGAATATAAAAATAGGTTTGCTTCTGTAAACGCCCATGCAGATTTTAATCATTTATTGGCGAAGTCAACAATAGTGTCTGAAAAAAGAAATATAGCTAGAATACTACTTAGAAAAATCTTAAGCGAAACACTGACAATTTTTTATAAAACGTGGGACTTCGTGTTTGGGACTCAAGAAATCTATTTTCTGATACATAAATATGAGGAGACAGTAAACGTGTTTGATCGGAAAAGCGGAACAGATACAAATGCTCGCTGATCCCAAAATCAGCGTAATAATAGTCTCTACATAATTGTAGGAACACCTGCGAGGGGTGATTACAATGAGAATATGTTATGACAGAGAGAAAAAGAAGCTGGTTTACCTTGGTCAAAGTGCCTCTCCCGATTTCTGGGACAGCCATTGGGGAAAAAGTGATCTCAGGAAAAGCGTAGAAAAACAAAAGGACAATAAGTTCATTCTAGGAATATTGAGAAAATACGTTCCTGATAAAAAAGGGCCTATTCTAGAGGGAGGGTGTGGCCGAGGGCAGATAGTCTATTGTATGCATGTGCATGGCTATAAAAGCGTTGGAATAGATTTTGCAAAGAAAACAATAAAGAGGACAAAGGAAATCTTTCCCGAACTTGATGTAAGGGTAGGGGATGTAAGGGCTTTGCAATTTCCTGAAAACTATTTCGCGGGATACTGGTCAGAAGGCGTCATAGAGCATTTTTGGAAAGGATATGACGATATTTTAAGGGAAGCGAAAAAGGTACTAGTCAGTGGAGGATACGCATTTTTCACTTTTCCTTACATGTCACCCCTGAGAAAACTAAAGGTAAAACTTGGCTTATACGAGGAATTCAGTGGGGGAGAACCAGACAATTTTTACCAATTTGTTTTGGATCATGATTTGGTAATAAGAGGTTTTGAAGCAAGCGGGTTTAAGCTCATACAAAAAAGAGCTCGTTCCGGTCTTAAAGGATTCAAAGACGAGGTTATCATCTTTAAGCCATTCTTGCAAAAGTTGTATGATTATCAAGGAGAAAGCTTATGGATTCTGGGATTTAGATTTGCATTAGATAGATTGTTAGCAATTTTCGCTGGACACACGATATTTCTAGTGCTTACGAATATGAAGTAAGGTTCCCAGAGGATGAAATGCCCGCTAATCCAAAAATCAGCGTCATAATGTCAGTTTACAACGGAGAGAGGTATCTCAGGGAGGCAATAGACAGCATCCTAAATCAAACCTTCCCCAATTTTGAGTTCATCATTATAAATGACGGCTCAACAGACAACTCTTTGGAAATAATCCAGAGTTATGATGATAGTAGAATATGCATAGTAAACAATGAGACCAATATTGGCTTAACAAAATCTCTAAATAAAGCTATCAAACAAGCACGAGGGAAATATATTGCCAGGCAGGATGCCGACGACATCTCACTACCCCATCGTTTTTTAGAGCAGTTAAGTTACCTTGAACGGCGTCCTGAAGTTGCGCTGCTGGGTACGAGTGTTTATCACATAGATGAACAAGGGAAGGTATTAGGACGAGTCATTGTACCAATAAAACCGGGGAATAAACTTCTCAAAGAGAACCTTTTCAATCATGGCTCAATAATATTTAATAAAAACGTTGTTGTTAGATTAGGAGGTTATAACTCAATACTCAGATATTCGCAGGATTACGAGCTTTGGTCACGAATAGCAAAACACCACAAGGTAGGCAACCTACCCCAACCATTATATAAATTAAGGTTTCACGGAGAAACTATCAGTTTAAAACATGTAGATGAGTCAGTGCTATATCGTATTTTAGCTCTCAAATTAATCCGCGGGAACATTGATCACAGAGCGCTGAAAACAGTAACAGATAGAGGTATAAAAAGTCTGATTCATTACCTAGACCGAAAAGAAAAGGCGTATTTCCATAACTTAGTTGCTAATATGCTTGTGAAAGGTAATGATACCAAAGGAGCAAGGGAAGGGTATAAGGCAGCGTTCAGATTGAACCATTTTGATATTAAGAATATCCTGAACATTCTATTATCCTATCTTGGGCAAAACACTTTGTATGAAATACACAAAATTTATGCAATTCTGAAAAACCTCTTAATATCTCTGAGAAATCGCGCTTCCGGGCCGCTATAACTGCTTTTGTTTTCCCAACCAATGCTCGGCTTGCTCAGCAGTCCAGTGACGATATCAATCTGATGGCCCCTGGATATCATATGCTCGGCCAGATGCTGAGTGAATATCTCGGCGCCACCTATCCATGAAAAATATGCCCATTGCTGAATGAGTACTTTCATATTTCACTCCCCCGGCTAGTGCCAAGAAAAGTCTCGGCACTTACCTCGATAAACACCTATGTCCGGGAAATAAAGTCGTTCTGGAGCCGGCTTTCCTTTGGTTTCGTTCCGCGGCCCTCGATGCCGTTATACCCATATTGGACTTCTACACTTTCCAATCCAACATCCTCAAACCACTTCCTTACTGTCCTAAGAGATTGGGGGTTCCTGTAGAAAGCAGCAAGATCATCAAATGTATCAAGTATTGCCCATTCTCTTAGCATTTCCTCGGATAGGAGGTATTTACCTCTGTAATCAGCAACACACAAAGACCAATTGATAAGATTGCCTTTTGGCAGTTTGTTTATCCACCGCGCTATCGGCCACATCAGATTAACATACTTCTCGTCTAGTTTGTAGAGAGTTTCAGGGGAAAGCCGTCTGGTAATTGGCCGCACCCAGTAATGTGTCGTTAGCATATACTTCCAGTTTTTGCGATAAACATCAATTACTAGATGTCCACCAGGCTTGAGATATTTAGGAAGACTGAAAAAGGCTCTCTCGACATCTGGAGTATGCTGGAGCACCCCTATGCAAAATAATCTATCAAAAAAATTAACCTGAAACGGCATTGAATATATGTCACCCTGCACTATTAGCACATTGCCCTTATGACCATTGGACGCGTAATTAGCGTCTACCGCATAGCTATAGTCCAGTGAAACTATCATCGCTCCAGTTGAAGCCGCCTGTTCAGTAAACCTGCCTGAGCCACAACCCACCTCTAATATGGTCAAACCACGCAGGTCATGTGACCATTTGGTCTCTTCAAAGAACCTCTTTTCAGATATTTTGGTTCCGTTGAAACTATCGTATTGTGTTCTAGCGTGCTTACTCCACTGAAAGCCAAATCCCGATGCATAGTTCTCCGTTGGCACAAATCTAGGTATGTGCCGAGTGATATTGAAAGTGACCTTGCAGTTAAGACATTGGAGTATACCGCTTTCAATTGAATCTTGTTCCACGCTTTCAGTTTTGGTTACAGCCAAATCTCCGCCACAACCAGGACAGGCCAGATACCTAATGTGTTCTTGTTTCACATTTGTTCCTCTCGGAATATGGATAAGTAAATTATTAACATGCCATCATCCGGGCCACGCCCGCAAAAGCTGACATAATTACCGATTAACCGCTGCCACCGGTAAACAAAATTTTACACACTCGCCCCCCCCCCCCCGCAAATTTCATTATCCCAGCCAACGTTCGGTGCCGGCAAGATGGTATTTAATCCCGGCCCGGGCGAAATCAAAGCCACCCCATATCCCCACGTTGTCCAGAATGAGTTTGCAGTTTTTAAGATTGGATAGAATCTTATTCTTCGGGATTGCCTGATAATCTCTGTGGTCGGCCACAATCAATATGGTATCAAACTGCCCAAGGTCATCCGGAAAGCGGAACGTCTCAGCGCCGCATATCTGTTTGATCTCTTCTGCCGTGTAGTATGGGTCATGTACTTTTACCGCAACGTCTTTTTGTTTCAGATGGGACACAATCCGTAACGTTGGACTCAATGTATGGACTTTGAGGTCTCCTTTATAAGCCAGCCCGAGGATGCCCACTTTACGGCCACCTTTTTTAATCACGTTTTCAGCTACCATGATGGGCAGATTCCGGTCGGTATCGATTGCCGAGTTTAAGATACTGAGCCTGTCCGCATCTTTGGTGCCGGCCAGCACATACTGACTGGCAAGTGGAATACAGTAACCTCCGGTGCCGAAGCTGGGATGGTACGTGCCAATGTTCCATTTCGTGCCCACCAGCGCCAGCACTTCCCGCATATCGATATCGGGATAAGCGAGCGATAATTGATTGGCCAGCGTAATTTCCACATGTCGGTAAGCATTCTCGATGCTCTTGACCAGTTCCGCATGGCGATGGTCTTTAGCTGGAAGTATAGTATCACAGACTATGTTCAGGACTTCTTTCATCAGCGTTGTAGTCTCAGGCGTAGTACCCCCAACCACCCTCGGCAGGTTCTTCAGACTTTTCTCCGGGCTGATAAACCAGTCGCGGCGCGGCGCCACGCCAACCAGTATATCCCTGCCCACCTTTGCCCCCTTTTTCTCGAAGGCAGGTATAATTGTCTTTTCGGTTGTGTTCGGAGTCAGCGTTGATTCAACGATTACGAGCGGCGGGAATTTCATACTTTCCTTATTAAAAGCGGACAACTTTTCCATCACATCAATGAGAACACCATCATAGGGAATGTCATCCTTTTCGGTGGGGATACATATCAAATGTACCGGTATGTCTTCACTGATAAGCTGCTGCCACTCGGTGGTTGCCCGCATCATGCCGGAGGTGACCAGCGGTTTGGTGTCAAAGCCTAGCCAGTACTCGATATTAGGTATCGGCAGGATGCCCTTGTTTATCTTTTCAACTTTGCCGGCATCAATGTCCGTTCCCAGACACTTCACACCCTTGCTGGCGAAATAGGCCATTGACGAATAACCGATATAGCCGATTCCCCAGACGCCTATGGATTTTTCACCGCGCAGCAATTTTTCTTTCATCGTCATCTTATACCTGCTTATCTTTCATTTTAGAACCAGTCAGCCGTAAGAACAACCCTTCATACTGTTCGGCCACTCTGTCCAGCGAGTACTCTGTTATAATTGTATCTCCCTCAGCTGCCTTGATGCCACTATCGATAACCCGGCTGATTTCTTCGAGCTGGTCGACCAGGTGCAGGTTGGGCGATTTTATTTCGGGAACCCCTCCTACCCTGGTGGCGATAACCGGCCTCCCCAGAGCCAGCGCCTCCAGCACCACATTGGGTATCTGTTCACATATCGAGGGTAAGAGCAGCACATCACCTGACTTGATTATTGACAGTGTCTCATCATGCGATTTTTTTCCAAGCAGCAATATATTTCCCGCGAGACCCAGACGCTGAATTAATTTTTCAATGCGGGCGCGTTCAGGACCATCCCCAACCAGTATCAGTTTGAACTTTTGCTGCCAACCCGCAAAAACCTTGATTAAATTATAAACATTTTTGGTCCGTATCAGTGCCCCTACCTGTATTAGAAATAATTCATTATTCTCAATGCCTAAAGCTACGCGTATTTTCTTAATGTCCGTTCTTTCTTTTGCCTGGTTAATCGCCGCCGTCTCAAGTAGTGTATTGCAGATGACCTCAATCTCGGCGCTGGTACCGGTGGCTATTTTTTCAGCGGTATCCTGGCATTGCACTACCAGCACTTTGTGCTTACCCAGACGAATGGTCAGCCTTTCCGCGATGAAATTGAGCAGAGCCAGAGGCGGAATTGCCAACTGGAACCATTTCCGACCGCAGAAGTGCCCCAGCAGCGTAACTGATGGGATACCAAATTTTCGGGCGATGCGGGTGGCCGGCAACGTTGGGACGTAGCTGAGGTTATAGATTATGTCAATCTCTCTGCCCCGCAACCATCTTTTCAGATATGGATACAGCCTTAGCGCAAAGATAAACCGGCGTATGAGATTTCCCGTGGCAAACGGTCGATAAATCTCTGTTTCATCTTTTTTCTCATAATCGGCTTCTCCGCCACGTCTGGCAGTGATAACATGAATCTGGTGACCTTTCCGGGTGAGCGCGCCGCATAGTTTCCACAGCGATAATTCGGCACCACCATAGGGGTAAAAATGCTCCGATACCACAAGGATTTTCATTTCTGATTAATAATCCACAACGCTGCCTGTAAAAGGTCACTCGCAGTGTAATCGGGTGAACCTGGCGCGACTTCGGTCTCGCCAGTATTTGCCGGAATCAACACGGTACGACAGCCCACATTTTTTCCGAGTTGAATATCCAGCGGCTTGTCCCCTACCATGAAGGACTGCTTGAAGTCGATATCATGTTCACTCACTGCCTGCATGACCATTTTCGGCTTTGGCTTGCGACATTCGCAGTTGTCATTTGGGTGGTGAGGGCAGTAGTAAATGCCATCAATGCGGGCACCTTCCTCAGCTAATTTCCCCAGCATTTTCTGATGAATTCGGCCGAGCGTATCTTCGGTAAAACAGCCACGGGCCACGCCAGACTGATTGGTAATCACGATTACTTTGTAGTCGTGCTCATTGAGCAACTTGATGGCTCTGGCGGTATTCGGAAATAGCTCAAAATCCTCGGGACGACTGCAGTACGGCACATCTATGGCCATCGTCCCGTCCCGGTCAAGAAATATGGCGCGGTTAGCCATTGACTTGTTTCTCCACTGCTTCCTCAAGGGTTAAATGACATGGATTATTTTACTTCCTTCCGGTTCGAAGGAAAATTCCAGAGCCGGCAGGTCACTGAGTGCCTTTCTGACCATCGTTTGCTTCGATTTCGGGCAGTACAGGAGCAAAAAACCACCTCCCCCAGCACCAAGCACCTTGCCACCCAGTGCTCCAGCGTTAAGCGCCCTTTCATAACACTCGTCAATCTTATCATTGCTGATGCCGCTGACCAGCTCTTTCTTCAATTGCCATCCGCGGTCCAGCGTGCCGCCAAAAATACTGGCCGCAGCATTACTATTGAGCTGGTCTTTCAGTTCAATGGCCATATCACGCATTTTACTCAGGCTCGCCATATTGTCGGGCTGCTGCGTTTTTTCCTTCAGTTCCTGTAAAATGCTGCGGGTTTCATGAATATCGCCCGTGTACAGTAGCAGCAGGTTTTGAATCAGCTCTTCTTTATGTTCTGCTGACCAGATAATCGGCTCGGTGGTGACGCTTTCATCCGGGTTGAACTGAAAGTAGCGGAAGCCGCCGTAGGCGGCGATGTACTGGTCCTGCTTGCCGACCGGCTCGCCCAGGATGTCAATTTCAATATGACACGCTTCTCTGGCGAGTTCTTCCGCAGACTTCAGGATTCCCTTATAGGCATAGAGGGCATTAAGCAGACCCACGGTGAAGCTGCCGGAAGAGCCAAGCCCGGCCCCGGCATGAACATCAGCCACCGAGGCAATCTCTATACCCCGATTGATCCCGACCAGCTTCAGGGCTTCCCTGACCAGTGGATGGCGCACTTCGTCAACACTATCAACGATTTCTGTTTTGGCGTAGTAACTGACCCTTATGGCATTGGTGAAGCGCTTGTTGACGATAATGTACATGTATTCGTTTATCGCTGTGCTCACCACCGCCCCCGGTTCATTCCGGTAAAAACTCCGTAAATCGGTGCCGCCCCCGGCGAAGCTGATTCGGAATGGGGTACGCGTAATTATCATCACGCTGCCCCCTTCACAAAATCCTCGAAAACCTGTCGCTGTTCCGGCGTTCCGGTATCGTAAAATCGCTGCCGTGTAATATAAACAGCCATCTCTCTTCGTTCTATCAGGCGCCGATATATCCCTTCCTCAAGAGACATCTTAATCCCCTGCACCACAAAATCCAGCGTTTCTTTCTGAAGAACTATGGCGCCCGCTTCCACGTATCTCAGGTCTGGCAAGGTGCTGTCCTTATCATATCTTACCACCATTTTATCGCGGTCAAGAGCAATGTTATTTGTAACGCCGGTATCCGCCTTATTATTATAGACTACCATAAGAGCTTTTCGCCCCAGTCGTAAGTATTCCTCTTCTACTTTGCGGTAATCAATCGGCAGGTAGGTATCCCCGTTCAGCACCAGGAAGTGTCTATCCAGCATAGCCTGTGCCTGCTTCAGAGCACCTCCGGTACCGAGTAATTTTACACTTTCCTCACTGTATTTGATATTTACGCCCAGCTTGTGGCCATTGCCGAAAAAATTCTTTACCTGTTCCCCGAGATAGCCAGCGCATATGACGATTTCCTTTGTCCCCTGATTTCCCAGCAGCCGTATTAGGTAGTAGAGAAAAGGCCTGCCGGCGAAATGTAGCATTACTTTAGGCGTATCTCTGGTCAGTTCTCCCAGCCTTGTACCTAAACCACCCGCTAAAATGACCGCCTGCATGGTTGGTTCCTCAGGCCAGTTCGGCCAGTATCTCTTTTATCGCCAGGCAAATTGCTCTCTTAGAATTGAGTTTTGGCTTCCAGCCCAATTTTTCCATTCGTGACGTTTCCAGGCATATGCGGGGGACATCGCCGGGCCAGCCCCGACTTCCCCCGGTAAATTTCAACTCTATCTCAGATAACCCCATCCGCTCCAGAAGCAGGCGACTGATCGTCGTTACATCAATTACATCACTATTGCCCAAGTTGAAAACATTGACCTGCCCGCCTGAGTGCTGGAAACCATAGAGCATGCCATCCACACAGTCGCTGACATGTATGTAGGACTTGGACTGTCTGCCATCACCGAGTATTTCCAGTTGCCCGGCGTTCTTTTTCAACTTGTGAATAAAATCATAGATCACACCGTGGGTTGCCCTGGAACCAACCACATTGGCGAAGCGGAAGATCCAAGCCTGCGTGTTGAATAAATGGCAGAATGCAGAGAGCAGCCCCTCGCTGGCCAGTTTGGCAGCACCGTACAGAGATATGGGCTGCAATGGGCCATGGTCTTCAGAAACAGGCTCACCAGATGTCTCGCCATACACTACACTGCTTGAGGCAAAGACGATTTTACTGATATCCTGCTGCCGCATTGTTTCCAGGACATTGTAGGTGGCGATGGTTCCCTGCTTCAGGTCCGTTTCCGTATCGTGCTGGCCAATTCTAACATCCGGGTTGGATGACAGGTGAAATACGACGTCACTGCCCTTCATCGCGGCTGCCAGCCGGTCTCGATCCAGAAGGTCAGCCTGAACAAACCGGAACCCGGGGGTTTTTAAATGCCGGCCAACAAATTCCCGGCTTCCCGAACTCAGGTTATCGTAGACGGTTACCTCTCCGGTATTTATAAGCTGGTCAACCAGATGACTGCCAACGAAACCAGCGCCACCAGTGACAAAATATCTCATTCTCACAGCGAATCACGTAGTCGCTTCACGAGCACGTTCAGTATTACGCCGGCAAAGATGAATAGCGTGCCAACTGTGATCAGGAGCATCGCCACCATTGCTGTGCCCACGGCCAGTTCGTTGACTGTGAAAAGTGCTTTCAATACCAGAGCACCGGCCGCGATGCCTAAAATTATGGTGATGCCACCCGCCAGCCCGAAGAACAACAACGGTCTTCTCTCTGAAATCATCACCAGCACCCGATTCAGAACACCCATGCCGTGCTTTATGGGGTTCAATGTTGAGCCGTCCCTGGTATAAATGGCAGAAATGGGAACTTCGGCGATTTTAAGCCCTTTGGCCGTGGCCTCCGATATCGTCTCCGCTGAAATGGCCATTCCCCGCTCCTTTGGCTCAAGTACATTTAACGCTTTCCGGGAGAAAGCCCTGAATCCTGACTCTGTGTCAGATAGTGTGCTTCGAGAAAGCACGCGGGTGAAATAGGAAATGATTTTTTGTCCGAACTTGCGGTAAGTCGGGATGTTTTCACTGTGTTTCTGGCGCGACCCTATGGCTACATCGGAGCCATCGTAGATGGCGTTCACCAGTGATGGTATCTCTTCGGGGTTGTGCTGGCCATCGGCGTCCAGAAGAACCAGCACGTCCGGGTTTCTTTTCTTGGCTTCGGCAAACACGGTCTGTACTGTGGCCCCGTAGCCGCTGTTTCTCTCGTGCTGGACAACCGTGGCGCCGGCCAGTCTGGCTACCTGTGCAGTGTGGTCGGAGCTGCCATCATCAACCACCACCACCTCATCGGCAAATTGCCGCGCCTGTAGAATAACGCTGCCGATATACTTCTCCTCGTTATAAGCTGGCATGCCGACAATTATGGTCTGTTTTTCTGTTTTCTTCATTTCTCTGCTGGTTAGAGCAAGGAGTTCCTGCTATTCCACAATTTCTTTCTTTGCTCGTCATTATAACATATGTACGGTTCAAGTTGCCCCTGGTATCGATGAAAATTAATGCTAAAACACGTGATTTACAATGCCCCTTTTTTCAGGTAAAATAACTGATGTCCGGGCAGTTAGCTCAGTTGGTTAGAGCACTCGGTTCACATCCGAGAGGTCGAAGGTTCGAGTCCTTTACTGCCCACCATTGAGGCTAGAGTGATTGTTCAGACCTCATTCCAAACAAGCCGTTAGGAACTTGTGGTACAATAATATAAACGTTTGTCATGTTAATGCACTGGTAAATCAAATGGAAAAAACACTGGAGGTGTCTGAAATGACAACAGAAAAATCAGTAGCTCAACAGGTCGAGGACAGTAATGAAGCTAGGAGATTAATGGATGAAGCTTGGGATCGAGCCAAAAAGGCCTATAAAGAGGCTAAGGAGCAAGCGGATATAGTCTATAAAGAGGCCAAGGAACTGGCCGTTGATAAAGAGGCTAAGAAAGCACTCGATCAGGCCCATAAAGAAGCCTTAAAGGAAGCCGAGAAAATCCGTGATGCAATTATACAGGAAGCCCAGGCGGTATTCGCTCGTTTTTGGAAACAAAAAGATATAGATTCCCAAGAGGCTATAGCCAAATCAAAGGAGCGTACTGAACAAGCGAAGGTAGCCCATAAAGAGGCTAAGGAGCAAGCTGATAAAGTTCATAGAGAGGCTAAAGCACTAGCAGTTGATAAAGAGGCTAAGAAAGCAGCCGATAAAACACGTAAGGAAGCTCTAAAGCAAGCTAAGAAAAATTATGACGAGGCTACAAACTAATCACAGTAGCGAGAAACCGTTAAATTATGGAATAGTTGTTGAGCATTGGGACAAAGCGGAACCTGTACCAGCGAGAGAGAATTGTGTAAACAGCGGTAAGTTCTAGATGGTTAAAATGGCTTGTTTTGTTATATCCATTCGTCTATAATAGACCCCTGAAAGGAGGCAAGCGGCCTCCGCCTTTTAACAAGGTTGTTTCACACGCAGGAGGTCACAGGTTCAAGACCTGTACCGCCCATTTCCTGTTTCAGCGAGTATATGGTTAAATGAGATTTCTTTCAGTATCCGCATCAATTGTCAGCATTTTATTGCTTGTGGGCTGTTCTGGAGAACCAAATATCTACCGGGAACCTGGTGAAGTGATTACCGTAAAGGTAAACCAGGAATTTATTATCGCCACACCGACCAACCCGCCGAGCGGCTACATGTGGACCGCCATTGTAGACGAGAATATGCTGAAACTGATTTCATCAACCGTTGAAAGCAGCCAGGTGGAAGTACGAGGGAAAGAAGAGACCGTCCTCGAACAGCACTTTCGTTGTCGGGCACTGAAGAAAGGCACCGCTGAAGTGCAATTGAACCTCAGAGGCCCGGATGTGCAGCATATCTGGCAGCAAAAAACGTTCCCCGTAGATATAAAATAAACTGTCTATACTATTTCTCTCCGAGGAGATGGCAGTTCACGCAGTTCGGCATGGGCTCGCCCTTCAGGCCGGCAAGCAAATTCTGCGCTCCCATAAGGCTCATGCTTATGCCTGTTTCTTCGGTCTGGGTGCCGATATGTGGCAGGACAATCACATTATCCAGTTTCAGCAGCGGGTCGTCTGGTGAGATTGGCTCTTCCTCGGTGACGTCCAGGGCTGCCCCCAGGATTTGCTTTCGCTTTAATACCTCATAAAGTGCTCTCTGGTCAACCACCGCACCTCTGGCAGTATTAATCAGTATCGCCGTTGGCTTCATGCAGGCTAGCTCTTTGGCGCCAATTAGATGTTTGGTTTCTCTGCTCAACGGAACGTGAATGCTGACAAAATCGGACCTGCCGAGCAATGTTGGTATATCTTTTACGTATTCGGCACCGAGTTCAGCTTCATCCTGGCGACGGTGCCGATTATGGTAGAGCACCTTCATGTCAAAGCCTTTAGCCCGTTGCGCCACGGCGGCGCCAATTCGTCCCATGCCGATGATACCCAGCGTTTTACCGTACACATCATACCCGAGTATTTCCATCGGGCCGAAACTTCGCCATTCACCCCTGAGAACAATCTGCGTCATCTCGATGAGTCGACGGGATATAACCAGCATAAGGGCGAAGGCAAGGTCGGCAGTGCTGCCCGTAACCACACCGGGGGTATTGCTGACTCTGATTCCCCTTTGCGTGGCAGCCTCAACATCTATATTGTTGTACCCCACACTCACATTGGCGATAACTTTGAGTTTCGGCGCTGCGTCCATAGCCTGGTCATCGATGGAGTCACCTCCCCATTGCAGAATGCCATCGACACCGGCGATACGCCTGAGGAATTCCTCGCGCGGTATCGGGTGCTCTTCTTCCCAGGCATCCACCTCAGCGTATTTTGAGATGAGGTCAACAGCTTCCTGCGCCACTGTTCTGGTAATGAAGATTTTAGGCATTTTCCCCTCCTTAACCGGCGTCATTTCGATGACAATGAATTATCTCGATTTTTTATCATATCGGAAAATCGCCAGGGTTGTCTAGCACCCACAACCGTGATTGCTTGACTAATACACGAGAGGGCAGTAGACTAATCTGAATTCGAAGTACGCGGTGATATAATGAAAGTCATCGGTCTGACCGGCGGCATTGGTAGCGGCAAGAGCACCGTATCGAAGTTCCTGGCCCATCTGGGAGCTGTCGTAATAGATGCCGATAAAGTGGGACATGAGGTCTTCAAACCTGGTACCAAAGCTTGGCAGGAAGTGGTTGATGCCTTTGGGCAGGGAATAATCAGCGCTGACGGTACCATTGACCGCCGAAAACTGGGCGAGATTGTTTTCAGCAACCCCGGTGCCAGAGCCAAACTGAATCAGGTAATGCATCCCCTGATATACAAGCAGGTAAAATCCCGGATGGAAGAATACGGAAGAAAGGGTGCTGCTATAATTATAGTTGAGGCGCCGCTGCTCCTGGAGGTGGGATGGAAATCTCTGGTCGATGAAGTCTGGGTTACGAGCGCTTCAGAAGCAACTGTAATCAAACGGCTAAAAGAGCAAAAAAGACTGTCGGAAACTCAATCACTGGCCCGCATCCGTGCTCAGTTGACCGATGAGGAAAGAATCAGACAGGCAGACGTGGTCATAGATACCAATTGCGCTCTTGACGAGCTAAAGGAGAGGGTTGAGGCACTGTGGCGCAAGCTACGTTCCCGTATTTGACACTCAAGCATGGCAACTGGTATAATGACTTGGTTTTTGTATTGGGAGGTTTACCATTTACGCGATAGTTGAAACCGGCGGCAAACAGTATAAAGTATCTCCCGGCCAGACCATAGAGGTGGAACGGCTGGGCGTGGCCGAAGGCAGCAGCGTGGAGCTGGAGAAAGTCCTGTGCATCGCCGATGGTGATAAGGTAACGCTGGGCACGCCAATGATTGAGGGAGCCAGGGTAATTGCCACTTCGCAGGGAAATGGCAGGGGTGATAAGATCGTTGTCTTCAGATATAAGCCAAAAGTCCGGTATAGTATCAAGACGGGGCATCGACAGCTCAATACCAGGCTGGTCATCGACAAGATAGTCGGGCCGGGATTGTCTCTGGAAGAACCGGCCAAGAAACCCCGCCGCCGCAGAAAAGGAGTAACCAAAGATGGCACATAAAAAGGGAGGCGGCTCCAGCCGCAACGGGCGAGACAGTCAGCCCAAGCGACTCGGCGTGAAACGTTTCGCTGGACAAGTAGTTAATGCCGGTACCATTCTGGTCAGGCAACGAGGTACACATATATCCCCGGGAAATAACGTCGGTGTTGGCCGGGACCACACCCTTTTTGCCCTCATTGACGGTATGGTCAAGTTTGAGCCGGTCAGTAACAATCGAAGGAAGGTCAGCATTTACGCTAGCTAGCCGCTATGAAAGATAAAATTCATCCCAAATATTACAATGATGCCAAAGTTGTCTGCTCCTGTGGCAATACTTTTACCACCGGCTCCACCAGAAAGGAACTGAAAGTTGAGGTATGCAGCCAGTGCCACCCGTTTTATACCGGAGAGAGGCGTATCCTTGATGCCACGGGTAGAGTGGAGCGTTTCAAGAAGCGTTACAATGTGAAAGACTAACTCAGCATGTTGACCGAAAATGAGGAGCGGGATTTTCGACACCGCTCCTTTTTCTTTATCGGAGCACATTGATGAAGACGAAATTTTCTTACGGAGGCCAGGCAGTCATCGAAGGGGTGATGATACGGGGTCGAAAGGCGGTGGTTACCGCGGTGCGACGCCCGAACGACGAGGTGATTACCGATAATCGACCTCTGTCATCAATCTATACGGGCCGGGTGCGAAAAACACCGTTACTCAGAGGCATAATCATCCTGATTGAAGCGATGGTGCTGGGCATAAGCAGCCTTCTTTATTCCGCCAATGTCTCGCTGGAAGAAGAGGAAGAAGAAATCACCGGGAAAGCGGTATGGCTTATGATCGCGGTCGCCATTTTGCTGGCGGTTGTCCTGTTTCTCATCATTCCGTTGTTCCTAACCAGACTGATCAATCCTTACATCAGCTCGTCCCTGGTATTCCATCTGATCGAAGGTGCCATAAGGTTGGTCATCTTCATTGCCTACCTCAAGCTGGTTGGCCTGCTGCCGGATATCAAGCGTATCTTCACCTATCACGGTGCCGAGCACAAAGCAGTGAATGCCTATGAACAGGGAGCGCCGCTGGAAGTTGCCGCTGTGAAAGAACACAGCAAGGCACACGTACGTTGCGGCACCAGCTTTCTCTTTGTGGTGCTACTGATTGCCATCATGGTCTTTGCACTGGTCGGCCGACCTTCGCTGTGGCTGATGATACTCTCCCGCGTCCTGCTCATGCCGGTGATTGCCGCCCTTGGCTATGAGTTTATCCATTTTGGCGCCAACCATGCCCGAAACCCGCTGGTTAAAGCGGTGATGCTCCCGGGGCTATGGCTGCAGGGAATGACGACCAGGGAACCTGACGACGACCAGATAGAGGTGGCGCTGGTGGCGCTGAAAAAGGCCATTGAGATAGACGCCGAGGAAGCGTCTCAACCTTCATCCTGAAGCACGGTAACGGAACCGTCTTCGTTAAACTTCTGGAAGAAGCAGGTCCGGCTGCCGGTATGACACACCGGGCCGAGAGGCTTGGCCTTCACCAGAATCGTATCGCTGTCGCAGTCCGTCCATACCGAACGCACCAGAAGGCGGTTGCCCGAGGTTTCACCCTTATGCCATAGCTCCTGCCGACTGCGACTGTAAAACCAGACTTCGCCACTGGTTAGCGTGCGGCGCAGCGACTCTTCATTCATGTAGCCCAGCATCAGCACTTCGCCAGTTTCCTCGCTCTGGATTACCGCCGGAATAAGCTCCTTATCGTTGAATTTTAAGTTTTCAATCGATTTCATTTTGTTCTACCTCATCTGGCTGACGGCATCGATGGCTCGCTTCAGGTCGATATCACCCGTGTACAGGGCTTTGCCCACAATTGCCCCTTCCGCCCCGAGCTTCTGGAGCATTTTGAGATGGTTGAGCGAGGATATACCACCCGCCGCAATAACCGGTGCCCTCGTAGCATCAATGACCTCGGAAATGGCGTCGAAGTTGGGCTCGGTGAGCGTGCCGTCGCGGCTGATATCGGTATAGATAAATCGCCTCACACCGAGCTTAAGCATAGCTTTGATAAAGGAATGCGCGGTCAGTTCCGTTGTCTTGCGCCAGCCCTGTATGGCCACCAATCCCTCGTAGGCATCCACGCTCACCACAATCGAGTCGCGGAACTTGCGGCAGGCCTCGGCCACGAGCTCGGCGTTCTCCACCGCCGCCGTGCCCAGCACCACGCGCTCCACGCCTTCTTTCAGCACCTCTTCGATTGTTTCCAGTCGGCGAATGCCGCCGCCAAGCTGCACCGGGATGAGTATGGCTCTGGCAATCTCCCTGATGATTTCCAGGTTGCGCAGTTCACCCGCCACCGCCCCATCCAGGTCAACGACGTGCAACCTGGAGGCGCCCTTGTCCTGCCACTTCAGGGCTACTTCCAGAGGGTCGTCGGAAAAGACCGTTTCCTGCTCGTAGTCACCCTGGTACAGGCGGACACATCTGCCACCTTTGATATCAACTGCGGGGATAATATCTATGGCCCTGTCACCTCAAGTTTTCCTCTTATTATAAGTTAATGTGGCTCTGAAGACAATTAATCGCAGCTGTTTGCCCTCTTAAACTACCCGACTGCTGACAGTGTTGACAAAACGAAGACCGAGTTATACAATCACCTTGACATCGTTGATGTTTGCCACCGACCCTGCGGGCGGTGAGCACCGGAAAAATCGATTTTGAACAATGGTCGCTTGGATCAGAAAGGACCGAGACGGCAAAATGAGAAACACAGACACAAGGCCTCACTCAGGTACCGCTGAAGGGGCTTTTTTATTTGAGGGGGCAAATTCCACCATGCAGGTCGTTGAAACCATTGCCGGGATGAGGCGTGCCAGAAAAAACCTGGCGGAGCCGGTGGGCTTCGTGGCCACGATGGGTTTTTTCCACGAGGGGCATTTGAGCCTGGTACGAAAAGCCCGCGCGGAAAATCCTTCCGTGGTGGTCAGCATCTTTGTCAACCCCGCCCAGTTCGGCCCCACCGAGGACTTCAAAACTTATCCCCGCGACCTCCCCCGCGACCTTTCTTTGCTGGAGAAGGAGAACGTTGACGTGGTCTTCATGCCTTCGGTGGCGGAGATATACCCGGCGGGGTTCAACAGCTGGGTGGACATTGAAAAGGTGACCGACCGACTTGAGGGCGCCTCCCGGCCCGGCCACTTCCGCGGGGTGGCCACGGTGGTAAATAAGTTGTTCAACATCATCCAGCCGGACGTGGCCTATTTCGGGCAGAAGGACGCGCAGCAGGCGCTGGTGGTGAAAAAGATGGTGCGGGAACTGGACATGGGCCTGAAAATCGTTACCCTGCCCACGGTGCGCGAGCCCGATGGCCTGGCCATAAGCAGTCGCAACGCCTGCCTGAACCCTGATGAGCGTAAGGCCGCCCCCGCGCTTTACCGCTCGCTGTGCCTGGCCAGGGAACTGTGGTCAAGCGGGGAAAAAGACGCCGAGAGCATCAGAAAGCAGATGCGGGCGCTCATCGAGGGGGAGTCGCTGGCAGTTATTGACTACGTCAGCATCGCCGACCCGGAGACTTTGGAGGAGATGGCTACGGTCAGGACGCCCGCTTTAATCTCACTGGCGGTGAGGATAGGCAGGACGAGGCTGATTGATAATGTGGTGTTGCCGGGATAAGAGGGCAAAACACGACTGATTTACTCGGTTCTCTGGCTCATCAGCATGTTCAATGTAGCCAGCGAATCTGTAACCAGCCTTATGTGATGGCCTTCATCGATTATTACACGGTCTAACATGGTAATAATATCATCAACGTTTATGACATCTACCGGTAATCCTTTTACCATTATAATCAGCTTGCCGAAGAAATCATCGGTTTTGACCACTTTCTTATTCTTCGTGGCCACCAGCCTGGCTTCTTTGTACAGGGATAGCACTTCGGTCTCCTTCTCCAATTGCATGGCCAGCAGTCTTTCAACATTTTCCAATCTCTGCACAGTGTCAAGTTGCCATGCTGGCTCGCCACCCAGCCGCTCAATCAGCTTTACGGCATCATTGAAATGCTTCAGCGATTCCTTGCCCAAACGCTCGAGGTCCGCGATTAATTGTTCATCGTCGATTTTATCGTACAGGACAAGCCTGTCAATGATTCTCGGGTAATTCAGGATAAACTGGTACTCTACCAGCAATGCCTGGTTCAGGGTTCCACTGATGGCGACTTTGGCGTCATCGGTTATGGTTGCGACTTCCATTTTATCCGCCCCGCTTTATGGTATGGGTAAATCATAGATTAATGAGTGCTCCCTGTCAATTGCCCGGAAAAGCTGCGGTGCCCGCCTCACTGGCGGTGAGGATAGGCAGGACGAGGCTGATTGATAATGTGGTGGTGGGGTAGATAATAAAGATAGTTTGAAGCTTTAAGCGCTGACAGGGAATTTACCTATGTCTTGCTAGACCAAGCTCGCCGTAGCATCATGATATAATGTTATTACAATCGACGAAAAGGCAGATAAAATTGTGACGAGACAAGAAGAGTATCTCATCAAGAGAGTTGTTCAGCATCTCAGATACATTAGAGATAATTGGAACGATAGAATTGAACTTGAAGAAGTAGTAAGAAGCTCTAATGTTTTAAGAATACTTCTAGTGCATGATGAATTAGGTAGAGCTTGGAGACTTTGCGGCTATACATTCCCTATACGACTACAAGTATTGACATTGACACGTTTATTGAGTGAATATGATAACGACAAAATATTGACAGCATGGACTGGAGGTGCTCATTACAGGAAGGTGCGATATGCGCTAGGTTTAGCATTTTTAGGAGAGAAACCAAAGACAAGCGGCTCATCAACATTAGAGCAATACAGACAAGATCTAACCTTAAACGAATATTGTAAAAGTGTGTGCATGGTAGTCCGAGTAAAAGACGTAGGATTAGTAGAGATTAATAGACTTGAGCTAATTAATTATGTAGCAAATAAATTGGGCGGAACACACGTAGACTTTACTCGTAAGTCAAATAAACCACTAGAGCAGAAATTTATTGCGCTAGATGAAGCGCATAACTACGAAGATGTAGAGAAAAATATCATTCCATGGCAGCTATTAGCTATTGGTCAAGAACTCGTAGGCTCAAGGTATATCCAAAGATTAATGAAAAGAAATGTATAATTCTTATTCATAGCTTCATAAGTCAAAACTAACCGTTGCATTATCCGCATAAGAATCACTTATATATTCTTCCTTGACACCCCTCTCGTTTTCCCCTTACAATATTCCTTGTGCCGAGGTAGCTCAGTTGGTAGAGCAGCGGACTGAAAATCCGCGTGTCCCCAGTTCGATTCTGGGCCTCGGCACCACGTGCTTATAACGCCGAAGTGGCGGAATGGCAGACGCGGCAGTCTCAAAAACTGTTGGGGGGTAACCTCCGTGTCGGTTCGAGTCCGACCTTCGGCACCACGGAGCGCAGAAGTCGCGGCGCCACATCGCCGGCACTGCCGAGTTGTGTAGCGGTAGCACAGGGGACTTTGGATCCTCTAGCCCAGGTTCGAATCCTGGCTCGGCAGCCATGATTTAAATACCGCTTCTCCGCTGTCACCGGACGGGGAAAGGAGATGACCTTGGCCGAATACGAAGAAAGACTGAAACAGGAAAAAGACAAACTCAGACTGGCCATCTACTTTACCCGGGAATTCATCGCCGCGCTGGGCAAAGAGAAAGCGCTGGCGATAATCGAGAAAGCGTGGATAAAGTACGGCGCCGACAACTGGCAAGGCCGACTCGAGGGCGTTCCCCCGGAGGATACGCTCAAGGTGATGGGCGAATGGTTCAAAGCCCAGGAGAAAGCCAGGCCGGAGCTCAAAGTCGTTGCGGCAACCCCGAAACGGCTCTGCATCGAGATTCGGAAATGCCCCACCTATGACGTCTGCCAGGAGATGGGCGTCCCCGAGGTCTGCCAGAAGTACTGCGATTCGGATTACGGCGCGGCAACCCTGATAAACCCGAAGTTAAAGCTGGTAAGGGACAAGGAGCTCGCCTACGGCGCTGATGTCTGCAACCACTGCTGGGTCATGGAAGAATGAGCAAAACAAAGATTGGCATCATCAACGTTACCGGCTACGCCGGCGTGGAGCTGGCGCGACTTCTCCACCAACATCCGGAGGTCGAGCTGACCTGCGTCACCGGGCGGAGCGCGGCGGGGCAAAAGCTGGGCGCAGTCTTTCCCCACCTGGCCAGCCTTGAACTGACCGTGGCAGCGGCGCTGGGCGAGGTCGACGTTGCCTTTTCGGCCATGCCGCACAAGGAAAGCGCCGAGGTCATCCTGCCGCTGGTCAAGGCCGGCATAAAAATCGTGGATATCAGCGCCGATTTCCGACTCAAAGACGCCGGCGAGTACCCGCGCTGGTACGGCTTCGACCATCCCGCTCCCGAGCTGCTATCTAAAGCCGTCTACGGCCTGCCCGAGCTGTACCGACAGCAGATTTCATCAGCGCAGATTGTGGCCAACCCGGGCTGCTACCCCACCGCCGCCATTCTCGCCCTCGCTCCGGCGATAAAGGCGGGAATTATCCAGCCTGACATCATCATCGACAGCAAGTCGGGTGTCTCCGGGACGGGGCGCAGCCTCAGCCTGACCACCCACTTTTCCGAGGTCAACGAAGACGTTGCCGCCTACGCATTGAGCGGGCACCGCCACCTGCCCGAAATAACCCAGGAACTGAAGTTTCTCGGCCTGAAAGAAGCATCGGTTACCTTCGTCCCGCACCTGATTCCGATGACCCGCGGCATACTTACCACCGCCTACGCGTCGCTGGTAGCCGGCAAAATCGCCGGTGGCGAAAAGGGTCAGACAGAACTGCGGAAGTTTTACCTCGATTTTTATCAAGACGAGCCGTTTGTCAGCGTAACCGAGTCCCCGCCTCACACCAAGCACACCTGGGGAAGCAACCTCTGCCTGATTTACCCCACCATCGATGAGAGGACCGGCAGGCTCATTGTCATCAGCTGCCTCGACAACCTGGTAAAAGGGGCGGCGGGGCAGGCGATGCAGAACATGAACCTGATGCTGGGGCTGACGGAAACCGCCGGCCTGGAGTCAATCGCGGTTTACCCGTAAGAAATGGCGCCAGCCTGTTTCCCGCCCGACCGTTACTCTGTTGTAATGTTATGTCAATTACTGAAACGATTGCCTGTTGACGCCTGCTCTGCTATGCTTTTAGGCAATGAAAGATAACTTTGGTCGCCTCGATTACCTTAAAATAAGCATTTATGGCTTCGCTCTGGCTGCGCTCTGGAGCAGCCTGCATAGCATTGTACTGCCCCTTCGGCTGCTGGACATGGTTGCGCTGGGCATGGTTGCCGAGGCGGAAAAAAATACCTACCTCAGCCTGCTCACCTTTGCCGGGTTACTTCTGGCCATGATTGTTCAGCCGATAACCGGCGTCATAAGCGACCGCTCTGGCTTCAAATGGGGGCGGAGGCGACCCTATATTTTAATTGGCAGCCTGCTCGGCGTTCTGCTTCTACCTGGAATAGGCCTTTTCCAGAGCTATATTGCTCTGTTCATCATCTATTGCCTGCTGCAGATGACCATTAACGTAGCGCAGGGTACGTATCAGGCGTTCATCCCCGACCTTGTCCCGCAGGACAGGAAGGGGCTCGCTTCCGGCGTTAAAAGCCTGCTTGAGATAATCGGCGGCATTGCCATTGTTAGACTCACCGGCTATTTCATGGGAAAGCACGTCCCCGGCGAAGGCACCATATGGCTGTGGCTCGTGCTGGGAGTGCTGGCAGCCGTGCTCCTGGGGGCCATGCTGGCAACGATAATAATGGTGAAAGAATCTCCCGGCAGGAAAAACGAAAAACAACTGTCCGTATGGAAAACCCTTTCCCGGAGCTTCAAGGTTGACGTCAGGAAAGACCGCGATTTCATTGTCTTTCTCGTCTCACGCCTTCTCATCTTCATGGCACTGGCGACCATCCAGACGTTCACCCTCTTTTACCTGAGAGATGTCATCGGCCTGGTCAACCCGGCAACAGCCACGGCCAACCTCCTCATTGCGGTGGTTGTCGGCATGCTGCTTGTCGTTTACCCTGCGGGAAGACTGTCCGATAGAATCGGCCGTCGCCCCGTGGTCATTTCCTCCGGCCTCGTGGGAGCAGGTGGCATACTGGTTATCTTTTTTTCTACCAGTTACGGTGTGGTCCTTGCTGGTGGCGCCATTATTGGCACTGCCACCGGGGCCTTCATGAGTTCCAACTGGGCTCTGGCTACCGATCTTGTGCCCGGCGGCGAAGAGGCTCGTTACCTTGGATTGGCCAACATGGCGACCGCCGGTGGGGCGGCGCTGGCCCGTCTCATCGGACCGGTAATTGACTATTTTAACCGCTATGGGGCTGGATTGGGTTACCAGGTGATGCTCGGGGCTTGCTTTGCCTATTTTGTGGTGGGCTCGCTATTGCTTCTGAAAATCAGAGGACGGCGTTAGCCGAAGAAAGGCAGAATGGCTTTCCAGCCCAGAGCCGCCAGCGTTACAAAAACAGTGTAAAGTATGGTTCTCCCCAACCCGCAGAGGAGGAGAAATTTCCAGAACGGAAAGCGAAGTATCCCGGCAGCAATACCGATCAGGTCAAAGACAAATGGCATCAATGCAAAAAGGAATATGGCCGGCGCTCCCCATTTTCTCAACCACCCCTCTACTCTTCCGTACATTCTCCTTCGTTCCACAATTTCCCGTCCGCTGTAGCCGGCAACATAGCCGGTGGTCTCTCCAATGGCCGCCCCTACTCCTCCAACAAGCCCAATGATTATCGGACCGTATAACCCCGTGCTGCCGTAGAGCAGGATCCCCAGATTTGATAGCATCACCAGGACAGCACCCGGGAAGATAAGGGTGGCGTTTCCGATGATGCTGATGAGGAATGCCCCCCAGTATACATGTGTTCTTAATTCTATCAGTCTTTCCGGATGGAGACCGTAGGTAAGCTGCAGCGCCACCGTAATGGCAATAACGAGCAGAAGGGTTACTATGAAGAGAAGCCGTCTCCGTCTGGATTTTTTGCCTGATTCAATTGACTGTGCTTCACTCGATGCCTGATTCATGCCACTTCCAATAACGAAGGATTGAGTAAAACGTCATTTGCCTGCTGAGACTGTTTCTGCTATACTTGGCTCGTGCGCCCCCATCGTCTAGAGGCCTAGGACACTGGCCTTTCAAGCCGGCAACAGGGATTCGAATTCCCTTGGGGGCATTCTAATTCATCCACCGTCCCCAATGCAAGCGAGACCCAGGATGAACCCGCGTAGAAAGGCCCGCAAGGAAGAACAACTAACGGGTGAACTTCCCGGTGACCTCACGACATACGAGAAGTTCGGCCTCTTCCAGTGCGCCATCACCCGCCGCATTGCCTACCGCTACCGCGGTGTACTTCTCCTGTACCAGAAATTCCTTGCCGAGGTGACCTGCCCCCGAAAAGGAGTCCAGTTTCATGTCAGGCTGGAAACTAAGTATAGCATTTCTTTGAAATAAAAAGCGATTAAGGACACCAAGAGGCCGCAATTGGTCATTATCGGGAGCAGGTACCACGCAGGTAATTTTTTGTTGGATTAGAATGCGATGGAACGTGCGCTCAGGCATCAAAACTGCGAAAAGAGATAGTAATTACGCGGCCAGGTTTCTGTTCCACCTGCTTGACAAACTACCTTATCCCCCCTAGTATAGTGTTGGTTACCCGTACCCGACGAAGCACATCAAAGTATCGCAAACAGGTACCTCCAGGTATCAGTACTGGTATCTGGAGTTTCTGCGAAATAGTAGATAAGGCGTCCTCATGCGTAAAGAAAAGGTTAATAAAGGTATTATCCTGGCGGCTGGCGATGGTGACCGCCTGGGCTCTCTGACTGCCATCCGTCCAAAGGTTCTGCTGCCAGTGAATGGTAAGGAACAATTAATAAGGTACCCTATTGAGGCATTGGCAGCTGCGGGAATTAGTGACATCGCCATTGTGGTTGGTTACTTAGGAGATAGTGTAATAGAGGCGCTGGGCAATGGCGACGACTTTGGTGTAAGGCTGCAATATGTCTACAATTCTGATTACCTCGGCGGGAACGCCATCTCTGTATACAAAGCTAGAGAGTGGGCGCAGGGAGAACCAGTCGTTTTATGCATGGGAGACCACTTAATCGATGGGAAGATAATAAAGCGCCTTCTGGACAGGCCAGCCTTCAATGAAACCCTTTGTATTGATTGTACGCCAGCTTCACACCATGACCTGGCCGAGGCGACCAAGGTTACCGTTGATAGTGCCGGTCGCATTGAAAACATCGGCAAGGAGCTTGTTTACTGGGATGCTCTCGATACGGGAACCTTTCTGCTGACAGAG